>PDWJ01002371.1_pt1 | contig 42704 bp, 27 predicted proteins | sample 1430881 | NCBI WGS metagenome assembly PDWJ01 (sample SAMN01162460, study PRJNA174530) | Oral metagenome, whole genome shotgun sequencing project. | biome: Marine environment; feature: Marine mammal; material: Swab sample of the gingival sulcus; isolation source: swab sample of gingival sulcus...
TTTCTCGACTTATGCACTGGTCGTAAATGCAAGCATTTACTGCTCGTGTATGCAACCTACTCGAAATGACAAGTGTGGTGCGATTAATCGACTTATGTACTGGTCGTAAAAACAAGTATTTGCTGCTCGTGTATGCAACCTACTCGAAATGACAAGTGGTGTGAGATTTCTCGACTGTGCTCGAAATGACAATAAAGTGGAAAGTAGAAAGCAGAAAGTTGAAATATAATGGGATTTTTAAAAGTTAGTGAAGTGACAAAGCATTACCAAATGGGCGAGGTGCTAGTTGAAGCCTTAAAAGGCGTTAGCTTTTCAATAAATCAGGGTGAATTTGTCGTCATACTGGGGCCGTCTGGTTCGGGTAAGAGTACGTTGCTCAATATTATCGGTGGTATGGACACACCAACCAGTGGTACAGTCAGTTTAGCAGGTGACACGGTAACCGATTTTAACGACAAGGCATTAACAGCGTATCGCCGTGATCGCATTGGCTTTGTCTTTCAGTTTTATAATTTAATGGCCAATTTAACGGCGAAAGAAAATGTTGAATTGGCAACTGAACTATGTAAGTCACCTTTGCCGATCGACGCGGTGATTGCTGATGTCGGCTTGGCTGATCGGTCTGACCACTTTCCGTCGCAAATGAGTGGTGGTGAACAACAGCGTGTCGCAATCGCCCGTGCCGTTGCCAAAAACCCAGCAATGCTATTGTGTGACGAACCAACCGGTGCACTCGACTTTAAAACCGGTATCAAAATATTAGCACTACTTGCCGATGTCAACCAAAAATACGAGATGACAGTTGTCGTCATCACACACAATGCGGCAATTGGTAACATGGCTGATAAAGTTATTAAAATGCGCAGTGGCAAGGTGATTGACATCATTGAAAACGAAACAAAGGTCAACCCCGAGGAGATACAGTGGTAATGAATGCGCTCGATAAACGTCTATTTCGAATGTTGATGAAAACAAAAGCGCAGTATTTTTTGTGAGGTCATGCGCATACCGCAGTCTAAAATTGAAGATTTAACAAAGATTAGTAGCGTTGACGCGGTGGCTGGGCGCGTTGTCCAAGAAGTACCATTTGACAACGATTCTGATAAAAAGGCAACAGTCCGCCTAATCTCGTATGATGATACAGCTGGTATCAATGATGTATTTATCAGAAAAGGACAGTTACTGTCAAATGACAATGAAATTATGTTAGCTAGACTATTTGCTGAAGCGTTAAATGTTGATGTTGGAGACGATTTCACTGTCATCATCAGCGGCAGAAAAAGAACGCTTAAAGTAGCTGCTATTGTGTCTAACCCCGAATATATTTATTTAGTAAAAGACGAACAAGAACTATTACCCGATTTGACAAGTTTGGTTTTGAGCGCAGTTATAATCAACTATATTTTAAGACGGCACGTGGTGCCAATTTAACTGATATTATCAATCAGTTAGAAAAAAAGCTCGATAGTTACGGTGTTTTAAAGTTGTTTCAACGCAGTTCGCAGATTAGTGCGCGTATGGCTGCTGAAGAAGTTTCCCAAAACAAAAATACCGCTAATGTGGTGCCATTTGTCTTTATCGCTGTAGCGGCTGCCATTATCGGCGTAATGCTTAGTCGACTGGTGAAAGGCGATCGCATTGCAATTGGTGTTTTGAAGGCACTTGGCTATGACAACAAGGCAATAATATTGCACTATACGAAATACGGCTTTTTAATTGGCATTTCGGGTTCAGTTATTGGTATGGTGTTGGGTGCATTATTAGCATTTCAACTGGTAAAGTTCTATATGGACTTTTATGATATTCCGCTAATGGTGGCACGCGTCTTTCCCGAAATACTGATTATAGGCATATTTTTGGGGTGCGTTTTTTGTGTTTTGGCAGGGCTTTTTGGCGCGCGTGGTATTCTTAAAATTGATCCTGCTGAATCGATGCGCCCGGCAGCACCTAAAATTGGCAAGCGCATTTTTTTAGAAAAGGTAACCTTTATATGGCAACGTGTCAGCTTTAGCTGGAAAATTGTCATTCGCAATATGTTGCGCAGCAAAAAGCGCATGGCGTTTATTATACTGGGCGTGGCGCTTACTTATGCCGTCATGCTGATGCCAATTTACACAATTGATTCGTTTTTTGATATGTTTGAACGTCAGTATGGTTCAATGTATAAAATGGACTACACGGTAAAATTTACGCATGGCATTGATAAATCAGTTGTTTCAGAATTAAAGAACTTGACGCACAGCAGTCAAATTGAAGCGCAGATTGAATTTCCGTTTGAGGTGATTAGCGGCTGGAAAAAGAAAAGCGTCAATATCATTGGCATTAATTCGCAGTCGCAGTTTTATAATTTTAAAAATCTAAAAAAAGAACAGCAGATTATCCCTTCAACTGGCATTGTTTTAACAGAAGGCTTAGCGCGTCTTTTGGCAGTGGGTGAGGGCGATCAAGTGGAAGTGGCATCATTTTTACCCAATCATGAAGATGTTACCATGCCAGTAACTGCTATTGTTAAACAACAACTTGGCTTAAACGCCTATATGAATATCGACTACATGCAGCGCACATTGTTAGAAAGTGGCTTTATTAACGCGGTTGCAATCGCCAATAAAAATCTTGATACAGCTGTTTTTGACGATATGAAAAATGTTAAAGCTGTACAATCGCTCGAAGATATGAAAGCGGTCTTTAGAAAATTCACGCGCATTGCACTGACTGTCTATGGGGCAATGGTCGTGATGGCTGGCCTATTGGGCTTTGCCATTATCTACAATGCGACGGTGATGAGCATTAATGAACGCAGTCTCGAGTTTTCTTCAATGCGCGTGATGGGGTTTGATAAAATTGCTATTTTTAAAATTGTGATGCGCGAAAATATAGTATTATCTCTAATCGGTGTTGTTTTGGGCGTACCACTCGGCGATCAATTTGTTAATGTTGTTGCTCAAACCTTTAGCAATGAACTGTATACCATGGAGGTTATTGCTAATCCTTCTTTGTATACTTACACTGCTATTGCCGTTGGCATCTTTGTGTTAATTGCACAAGTAGCCACTTATAATAAAATACATCATCTTAATTTTATAGACGCCTTAAAGGCGCGAATGACTTAGACACAAACGAGTGAGGGAATTATGAAGATACTAAAAAACAAATGGCTATGGCTTGTCATCATTATTGTCGTTGTTGGCGTTGCTTTTTATATGACCAGCAGCGGCGATGTCCAAACCGTCCAAATTTATCAAGTAGAAAAGGACAGCGTTGACAAATTTGTTGAAGATGTCGCCGTCGTCAAGTCTGATGACGATAAGTTGTATTATGCTGAGCTAAATGGTACGTTAAAAGATGTTGTCGTCGAAGTAGGTGATAGTGTCACCAGTGGCATGGTTTTAGCAACTTTTGACAGTGATGAATTACAATACCAATTAGAAGAACTTGAAGCCAGAAAACAAGGCCTACAAGCCGGCAAGGCTGAAGTTGCCGACCCAGATAATGGCGGTCTTATTCGGCAGTTGAGCAGCGTAGTCAGTAAAGCGCGCAGCAATGTCGCCAATGTCAATCGCCAATTAAACAATCAAAGAGCGCTCTATCAGACAGGGGCGGCAAGTTTAGAATCGGTTAAACAACTAGAAGCCATGTTAGCAGCCGCCAATAGCGACTTGGCAGCGGCGCATGCTGGGCTCAGTCAGGCGCAGCAAGGTGGCAGTGATAACTTAGTTGATCAAGCCAACAGTCAAGTGGCAGCAATTGATGTGCAAATTGATCGGCTAAAAAACCAGTTAGCTAAATCACAGGTCATTGCAGAGGCTGACGGCGTGGTTGTATCAAAATATATTGATAATGGGCAATTTGTGCCAATTGGCACACCGCTTTTAAGTGTTGAAGACCCCAATAAAATTATGCTAGAAGCCATGCTGTTAGCTGAAGATGTCGTCGATTTAACAGTTGATAGCATGGTCGAAGTGTTGCACGAAAAAAATGTCATTGCAACGGGTAAAGTTAGACAAATTTACCCCAAAGCCGAATCGTCGATATCTGATTTAGGCGTTGAGCAAAAGCGTGTCAAAGTCATTGTCAACATTGACGATACGGCGCTTAAACTGGGTTATGAATACGATGTTAAGGTGTATATTAAGCGCGAAAACAGTATTCGCATTCCTGACAGTGCTTATTTTGAACTCGATGGCGTCGGCAAAGTATTTGTCGTCGAAGCCGACCAATTACAACTAAAAGATGTCGAGGTCACGTTTAAGGGCAACGACTACTATGCCGTTAAGGGTTTACAAGCAGGCGAAAAGGTTGTTAAATCGCCAGCCAGTGAACTTGAGGTTGGTATGAAAGTGGCAGTTGAGTAGTTGAAAGTGGAAAGCCCTATTTTGTTATCTCGACTTATGCACTGGTCGTAAATGCAAGCATTTACTGCTCGTGTATGCAACCTACTCGAAATGACAATCGCATGCCTTGTCATCTCGACTGGAGCGTTAGCGAAATGGAGAGATCTCGTTTTTAAACCCGAGATTTCTCGACTGCCCTCGAAATGACAAATGGTGTGAGATTTCTCGACTTATGCACTGGTCGTAAATGCAAGCATTTACTGCTCGTGTATGCAACCTACTCGAAATGACAATAGAGTTATAATAAAAAATATTTTATACAAGGAGAATTTATGATCAACAAACGATTAGTTATCGATAAGGTCGCACCACAATCGATGACCATATTACTCGTCATCATCGTGGCGACAATTTTAGTTCGCTATCTGTTGACACAGCAGTTTAGCAAACAATCACATTTGGCGTCAACAATGGTTAAAAAGCGCCTTAGACGTATGATATTTGAGAAGATATTAAAGCTCGGCAACGGCTATTCAGAAAACATCTCAACAGCCGAAGTGATACAGGCATCGGTTGATGGCGTCAATCAGTTAGAACTGTATTTTGGACTTTATCTACCACAGTTTTTCTATTCGATGATTGCACCAATCATACTATTTGCCATACTCAGCTTTTACAGCTTAAAGACAGCAGCAGTTTTATTTATCTGCGTGCCATTGATACCGATTTCAATTGTACTCGTTCAAAAAATCGCCAAGAAAATACTGGCAAAATACTGGGGGCAATACACCCAATTAGGCGATAATTTCTTGGAAAACCTACAAGGTTTAACCACCCTGAAAATATATCAGGCTGACCAAGCTAAGCATCACGAAATGAACGAAGATGCCGAACGCTTTCGAAAAGTGACGATGAGCGTGTTAAAAATGCAGCTCAATTCTATTATTGTGATGGATTTAATTGCCTATGGCGGTGCCGCGCTTGGTATTTTGCTGGCTATTTTAGAACTAAAGGCAGGGCATATTAACGGCTTTGCAGTTTTACTGTTCATCTTTTTAAGTGCTGAGTTTTTCTTACCAATGCGCCGTTTGGGCAGTTTCTTTCACGTTGCAATGAACGGTATCGCCGCCAGCAAAACTATGTTTGAATTACTCGACACACCGGTCAGAGACAGTGCAACAGTAACCGAGATTGACGGTGACATAATAATTGAAAATATGAGCTATAGTTACGATGGCAATAAAACGGTGCTCGACAATGTCAGTATGACATTCCCTGAAAACAGCTTTTGCTCAGTTGTTGGCGAAAGTGGTTCGGGCAAGTCGACCATTGCCAAAATTATCAAGCGGGCCATTGACGGTTATCAAGGCAGCGCCAAAATTGGCGACATTGAAATCAACGATATCAACGAACAAGACTTAAATCACAACGCCGTATTAGTTGGTATGAACGCCCATGTCTTTAAGGGCACAGTCAGAGAAAACCTTTTAATGGGCATGTCAGAAGCGACTGACGATGCCTTATGGCAAGTGCTTGAAAAGGTTAACTTAGCAGAATTTTTAAAGACGGTCGATGGCCTTGATACCGAACTTAAAGAAGGTGGCAATAATTTTTCAGGTGGTCAAAGGCAAAGGCTTGCTTTGGCAAGGGCACTGCTGCGTGATGCCAAAATTTATATATTTGATGAAGCCACCAGCAATATTGATGTAGAAAGTGAAAATAGAATACTACAAGTATTACAAGAATTAAAGCAGAATAAAACAGTTATTATGATATCGCATCGCTTGGCAAATGTCGTACAAGCCGATATGATTTACGTTTTAGAAATGGGCAAACAGATGGGGCAAGGTAAACATGATGAACTATTAGAGAGCTGTCCAACCTATCAGTCGCTATGGCAGACCCAAAAAGAATTAGAAGCCTATGCAGGAGGTGCCCAATGAAATCACAACAATCAATTAAGACACTACTTCGCTTAGTCGGCTTAGTAAAACCGCTTGTCGTACAGATGGTATTTGCCATATTATTGGGTGTTATCGGTCATTTAGAGGCCATTTCAATTAGCGTACTGGGGGCATTTGCCTTGATCAATGTATTGGGCTTTACCACGGCATTTTCGCTTAAAACCATTTTAACACTATTGGTTATATTTGCCTTCACCAGAGGTGTCTTTCACTATGGTGAACAACAACTCAATCACTATATTGCCTTTAAACTTTTGGCATTAATACGCGACCGTGTCTTTACAGCACTACGCCAATTGGCACCTGCCAAGTTAGAAGTTAAAGACAAGGGCAATTTGGTTTCACTTATTACCAGTGATATTGAACTATTAGAAGTGTTTTATGCACACACCATTTCACCTATTTTTATCGCCTTATTTGTGTCGTTATTTATGGTAATATTTATCGGTAGCTATCATGTACTCTTGGGATTATTGGCACTTGTTGCTTACTTGAGTTTAGGTGTGGTCGTACCGCTGTTAAGTGCTAGTGCAACCCATGCCATTGGCGCTGAATATCGTAATAAATTTGGCGAATTAGGCAGTTACTTTTTGGATAGTTTACGTGGTATTGCCGAAATTATTCAGTATGGTGCAGGCGCAGACCGCTTAAATAAAATTGATGAACAAACTGACAAGTTAAACGATATCAACGGTCAGTTAAAAGACAAGGGCGCGCGTTATCTAGCGACCAGTGAGTTTTTAATCAGTCTATTTGGACTATTGATGTTGGCATTAGCCGTGTCGCTTAAATTATCAGGTGCGGTTGTCATCATCACTACGGTTTCTTTATTGTCATCATTTGGCCCCGTTATGGCACTGTCAAATTTGGGTGCAGGTCTATCAGAAACAGTTGCATCAGCCGGACGCGTACTCGAAATATTAGACGAAACACCGATTGTAAAAACAGTTGAAAATGGCGTTGATATCACATTTGATAATATTGAATTAAACAATGTTACATTTGGCTATGGTGATGAAGTGATACTCGACGATTTTTCAATGCAAGTCAAACGCGGTGAAGTGGTCGGCATCGTCGGACCGTCGGGTTCGGGTAAATCGACAATGCTCAAGCTATTGATGCGTTTTTGGGACAGAAACAGTGGCGATATCGCGCTATCAAAACACGATATTAAAGAGATTAATACTGACAGCTTACGTGATAATCAAGGGCTTGTTAAACAAGAGAGCAGTCTGTTTTCTGATACCATTGAAAACAATGTCAAGATAGGTAAGCTCGATGCAACGCGCCAAGAAGTTGAAGCTGCCTGTAAAAAGGCTTCGGTACACGATTTTATAGTTGGTTTGCCAGACGGCTATGATACCCAAATTGGTGAACTAGGCGACCGCCTATCTGGTGGTGAAAAACAGCGCATTGGCTTAGCGCGCGCCTTTTTACACGATGCGCCGTTATTGTTATTAGATGAACCCACCAGTAATTTAGACAGCTTAAATGAGGGAGTTATCTTAAAATCGCTTGCGCAAGATAAAGATCGCACGACGATTTTGGTATCGCATCGTCAGTCGACTGTTGGCATTGCCAATCGAGTTATTGAGGTTGTACCAACGCGACAATCTTAATTTGTTAAGTGTAACAATAGTTACCGACGCGCTAGTGACATTGCTATAAAATGGTATCAACAATACAAGACGCCATTAAGTGACACTAGCGCTTTAGTTTACAATAAGGAGTAACTTATGAGCTTAGATTTAGATAAAAAAGTTTACGATTTATTAAATGAAAATGCCGATTTACAACCCTTTCTAATTTCAATCGGCTTTGATAATTTCAAAAATTTAGAAGCCATTCAGGCAGTCACAAAGATTATGACCTTGCGCAAAATACTGAATGCGCGGGGCATTGCAATTGACGATTTTAATGAACGCTATCGCCAATTTAGCGGCTTAGTTGAAGATAAGCCGCAAATAGCAGTTGAAGATGCTGATATTATCATAAAGGGCGCATTACCATGCCCGACAAAAGATAAAATACTGGCCGCTTATCATGAAAACTTTGGCGATAGTCAATTAAAAATTTACAGCGATTTAAAAAGTGCCAGCTTAGGAGTTGACTTTGTCGTTCAAGGCGAACTGTCTGTTGACGACTTACCCGATGTCTTTGTTTCACCGGGCTTTAAGTTCCCTTTTTTAGATGAACGCGCCAAGCCGCTTTATAGCAAAGATAATTTTTTACAAGATGTCTTTCAGTACAACGCCGATTTTGAGCCGTTTAGAGACCCTATGGGCGTCTTTCAAATCGCCGGCGGCGTGCCCTGTGTATTTTTGGTAAACAACACAGCGCATAACGACGGCGAATGCCCGCGTAGCTGGGCAGACCTAGTTGACCCAGCTAAAGATGTAGAAATTACATTGCCAATGGGCGATTTAGACGTTGTCAACGCTGTACTGTTGACAATACACAGCCATTACGGTGAAGTAGGGGTCGATGCGCTACTGGCAAAATGCACCAGAAATATGCACCCATCACAGATGGTCAAGACAATGCTACAAAATAAAATTAAGACATCGATTAATATTATCCCGTACTTCTTTGGCACAATGGCAGAGCGCAATGGCAATGTCGAAGTTATCTGGCCCGAAGATGGTGCAATATTAAGCCCCATTTTCATGGCATTTAAAAGGCAAAAACAAGTACAGTTAAAACCCGTTATCGACTTTTTTAGTTCAAAGCAGTTTGCTGAAAGTATGTATGCCGACGGCAAGTTCCCCAGTAGCCTAGTTGGCATTGACAATCACTTACCGGGTGGCTTTAAATGGGTTGGTTGGGACTATGTTCACAATAACAATCTCGAAAAACTAATGAAAAAATATGAGGCTCTCCTATGAAATTAATTGTTGTATCTGGACCGCCGTCTTCTGGTAAGACAGGCGTTATTATAAAAACAATCAAACATCTACAAGAACGTGGACAGCGCTGCGGTGTCGTCAAATTCGACTGCCTTTACACCGATGACGATCTCGAGTATCAAAGAGAAGGCATTCCCGTAAAAAAAGGCCTATCAGGCTCACTTTGCCCTGACCACTATTTTGTTTCAAATATTGAAGAAGTTGTCCAATGGGGCATTGCCGAGGGACTATCAATACTGATAACTGAATCAGCCGGTTTGTGTAACCGCTGTTCGCCCTATATCAAAGATATCATGGGTATGTGCGTGATTGACAACTTATCGGGCATTAACACGCCGCGCAAAATTGGACCGATGCTAAAGACGGCTGACATTGTCGTCATTACCAAAGGCGACATTGTATCGCAGGCTGAAAGAGAAGTCTTTTCATCGCGTGTTGCAACGGTTAATCCAAGGGCAATTGTCTTAAATGTTAACGGCTTAACAGGTCAAGGTGCCTATGAACTATCGACTTTAATCAGTCAAGATGATAGGCAGGTCAGCAGCCTAGAAGGTATGAAATTGCGCTATCCAATGCCTGCGGCACTCTGTTCATATTGTTTGGGCGAAACACGCATAGGCAAGCAGTATCAAATGGGCAATGTCAGTAAAATTCAAATAAAAATGGGTGAGCTATGAGAATAAAAGACTTAATAGAAAAACACCCCTTTGTTGTTGATTATTTTGTCGAATACGGCTTTGTCTATCAGGGCAATGAAGATCAAACGTTAGATCAGTGCATTGCGACATTTGATGAAGAAGCACTAGAGACATTGGGTGACCCCGAACTGTTTAAGCAAAACTTAGAACTTTATATTGAACAAATGATTAAAATGCTCGGCTTAGATGATGCAATCAATAGTATTACGATATTGCCGGGTAGCAATAAATACGGCGAACCTGAAAAATTTAGTGAAATCGTTATCAAAAAATCACAAATTGTGTCAATTGTTGGGCCAACTGGTTCAGGTAAAAGTAGACTGTTAGGTGATATTGAATGGGTCGCCAATGGCGATACGCCAACTGAACGACGCGTTTTGATCAATGGCAAAAAGCCTGATTTAAAATGGCGCTTTAGTGCCAACAATAAGTTAGTTGCGCAACTTTCGCAAAACATGAACTTTGTAATGGACTTGAGTGTTGAACAGTTCTTACGCTTACACGCCAAGAGCAGAATGGTCGAAAACGCTGATGCGGTGATTGACAAAATTATCGAAACGGCCAATGATTTATCGGGTGAACAATTTGACAGAAATGCCAATATTACATCGTTAAGTGGTGGTCAGTCACGTGCTTTAATGATTTCAGATACGGCAATACTGAGCAGTTCGCCAATTGTATTAATCGACGAAATCGAAAACGCCGGTGTCGACCGTAAAAAAGCACTAGATCTATTGGTGTCAGAAAGTAAAATAGTTTTAATTGCCACACATGACCCAACTTTGGCTCTAATGGCTGACAAGCGCATTATTATAAAAAATGGCGAAATACTAAAAATCATTGAAACTAGCCAAGAAGAAAAGCGCGTTTTAGAGAAATTAGAAGAAATGGATCGCATTCTCACCAGTATGCGTGGACGTTTAAGAGTCGGTGAAATATTATCTGTCAAAGATTTTTAATATATTTTTTAACTGTTTGTTTTAATAAATAAATGGATATAATATAAATAGTCTAAAGAATAGACTATTTATATTTTTTAAAAAAGGAGGCATTTATGAACGACTTGAATTACTATTTTAATTCAATAATGGAGAATTTAGTTCCTATTCTCGGCGCTATTCTTATTCTTATTATTGGCTGGATTATTGCAAACTTTATTGCCAATAAAATTGGTGGTTTGCTCAAAAAAAGCGCTCATGTCAAGAAAATTGTTGCTAAATTTAGTGGCAAAGAAGGTAGTGAAGAAAAAATTATCGACATTGTTGTAAAAGTAATATTCTTTATTCTGATTATTTTTGTGGTAGGTGCGGTGTTTGATGCACTTAACTTAAGAATTATGACTGATACGCTCAATCGCTTCTTGGGTCCAATTTTTGCATTTATCCCTAAGTTGATTGGTGCTATTATTGTGTTTATTGTTGCTTGGGTTGTTGCAACATTAATAAAGATGCTCGTCCAAAAAGCGGGTGAGCAATTTGGTTTAGATAGTCGTGTACAATCTGAAGAAAAAACGGGTAGCTTTACAAGTGCACTTGCTGACATCGCCTTTTGGGTTGTCATGTTCTTGTTCTTGCCACTTATTTTATCGACATTACAACTCGGTGGCATACTTGCACCATTACAAAACATGATCGATAAAATATTTAACATGATTCCTAATGTTATTACAGCAGCTATTATTTTGTTGATCGGTTGGTTTATTGCGACGAAAATCAAAGAAGTTGTCGCTTCAATTTTAGTATCAGCAGGTGCTGATAACCTATTAAAACAAGATGAAAACGATACCATGAAAGTATCAGAGATACTTAGCTTGTTGGTATATGTGCTCATTTTGATTCCAGTAATTGCCGCTAGTTTACAAGTACTTGGATTAGAGACGCTTGCGCAACCTGTCAGTAATATGATTGCGCAAATTCTCGACTTTGTGCCAACGCTATTTGCCGCAACAGTTATCGTATTTATCGCTTACTTCTTTGGTAAGATTATCGGCGAAATCGTAACTGGCGTCATTGCCAAACTGAATGTTGAAAAAGGCCTAAAAAATATTGGCATCTTATCTGAAAAAAGTGAATTGCACATCGGCAAAATTGTCGGGCAATTAGTGTTTATCTTAATCGTTTTCTTCGCTGCACTACAAGCAGCTGAACTGTTAGGCTTTAGCCAGATTACAGTTTTAGCAAATCAGTTTATCGTCTTATTTGGTAAAGTACTACTCGGTTTAGTTGTCATTGCAATTGGCTTCTATATCGCTCAGTTTGTCGCATCAATTATCTTGAAGCAAAACACAACTTCATCAAAAATGCTTGCGACTTTAGCTAGAGTGATCATCGTTTTCTTTGCACTTGCAATGGGTTTAACGCAAATGGGTATTGCTGATGACATTATTAAAATGGCATTTGGCTTTACATTGGGTGCTATTGCTATCGCTGCTGCCATTGCCTTTGGTATTGGTGGACGCGACGAAGCGGCGCGCTTACTTGAGAAAGTTAGAAAAGGTAAAGAAAGCAACGATTAAGAATGAGTAGGTGATTAATAAGGTGCGGCATATAGCGCTTTACAAGTAGTTGATATGCCACATTTTGCAAAAGCGGCTCCGCAAAACGGGGTCGCTTTTTTTGCTATTTATTTATAAAAATGATATAATATTAATACAAATACAATATAATTATTATATAAATATTGTTTTTAGTTGTCTTTCATAATGTAATTTTATAACTCTATTTAATCTATTTGAATTTACCAAGGGCAGTATTAATACGAGAGGAGGATATCATGAAAAACAAGTGTAGATTTAGGCGTTTTAGTGTGATTAGTGCAGTGCTGTTGGTACTTTTAATGCTCGGTAGTTTTAAAGTTTATGCGTTTCCTAATAGTTTTATCAATCATTGGTTATCTTCTTCTGGCGATGTTAAAGCTAGCTATAACGCTATAACAAATGTGATAACCATCAGTGGTGCGGGTACGGTAGAATATGATAGATGGATAACAATGGCACAGAGGATTAACCCCGATTACTTTGCCAGTAAAATAGCATGGGATGAAAGAACTAGTGAAGAAACGATGAAAATGGTATTTGTAGGAAAGCCAAAGGCAATAAAACTATGTGGCACTGAAAAATACGGCAATGGTTTGTTTGCTGGTTTTTCAGGTAAAATCAGATTTAATGATGCAGTTGATTTAGATTCCAATGTTACTAATACATCATTTATGTTTGCCGCGACACCACAGTTTAATGAAGAAGTAGATTTTGACACGTCAAATGTTAATAATATGGCGGGTATGTTTGTCGGCGCCACTGCTTTTAATCAATCAGTTAACTTTGATACGCACAATGTAACTAATATGCATGCTATGTTTAAGCGTGCCAATAAATTTAATCATTCTGTCGACTTTGATACGCAAAAAGTAAAAAACATGCGTAGCATGTTTGAACGTGCAGAAGCCTTTAATCAATCGGTTAATTTCGATACGCGTAATGTAAGAGATATGAGTTTTATGTTTTCAGACGCACGAGTATTTGATCAATCGGTTAACTTTGATACGCGCAATGTAAAAAATATGCATGCTATGTTTAGGCGTGCCGATAGATTTAATCATTCTGTCGACTTTGATACACAAAAAGTAAAAAACATGCGTAGCATGTTTGAAGATGCAGAAGCCTTTAATCAGTCGGTTAATTTCGATACGCGTAATGTAACAGATATGAGTTTTATGTTTTCGGGCGCAAGCGTATTTGATCAATCGGTTAACTTTGATACGCGCAATGTAACTAATATGCGTGCCATGTTTAGGCTTGCTGGTGAATTTAATCATCCTGTCGTCTTTGATACGCAAAAAGTAAAAAACATGCATAGCATGTTTGAACGCGCAGAAGTCTTTAATCAATCGGTTAATTTCGATACGCGTAATGTAACAGATATGAGTTTTATGTTTTCTAGTGCAAGCGTATTTGATCAACCGGTAAAATTAAAGACGCAAAACGTAACCAATATGCGAGGCATGTTTTGGGAAGCAGAAGCGTTTAACCAGTCAATCAATTTTGATACGCGTAATGTAACAAATATGTCATACATGTTTATGGAAGCATCTAGCTTTAATCAACCGGTCAACTTTGATACCGGTAAAGTTGTAAACATGAATGCTATGTTTAGAGCAGCGACATCTTTTAATTATCCGGTAGACTTTGATACCAGTCATGTGACAGATATGGCTTTTATGTTTGATAAGACAATTGCATTTAAGCAGCCGATCTTCTTTGATATAAGTTCGCTACAACGAATGCAATATATGTTTAGGGATTCAGCAGTTGAACAGGTTATTTTACGCAATTACGCCAATCATCAAAATATTGCAGCAAATCACGCTTTTAAAAACTGTGCTAATTTGTATTATTTGTCGTTTAAAGGTCTAAAAAATGCAAGCATTGATGGTTTTTCAGGTGATTATTATGTCGAAGAGAATGGTGCTAATGGCACACTTACACCTAGACATGATTATCAGGGGTTTAGCTTTGCTGATAATAAAAGATATCGCGTCTTTTTACAATCTAGCTCATCAGCTTATTCGGGCTTTAAGTTGTCGGCAGATGGTAAAGTATTGGCCGATTATAACGGTACTACAAAAAAACTTTCAATCTATGGTGCTGGCGTTGTGAAGTACGATGGCTGGGTGGCAATGGCCAGATTAACCAATGCCAGATATTACGGTTTTAATAATTCGTGGGATTATCAAATTAGTGAAGACGATATGACGATTGTGTTTACTGGTCAGCAAAAAGCGATTAAACTGTGTGGTACTGAAAAGGCGCGTAATGGACTATTTACCAGTTTTAGCGGCAAAATATACTTAAACGATGTGGTTGACTTAGCGCCCGATGTCACAGATTTATCATACATGTTTAAAGAGGCAAAACAATTTAATGAGCCAGTTGATTTTGACACATCAAATGTAACGACAATGGAAGAGATGTTTGATAATGCAATAACTTTTAACCAGCCGGTAAAATTTAATACCTCTAATGTAAAAAGTATGAGATATATGTTTTCTAGTGCCGCTAGTTTTAATCAACCGGTTAACTTTGATACTAGAAAAGTGACAAATATGACTGGCGTGTTTCAAAATGCAAGTAACTTTAACCAGCCGGTTAACTTCGACACGCGTAAGGTTAAAGATTTTTCAACAATGTTTAGTTACGCCACCAGTTTTAACCATCCTATTTTCTTTAATATAAGTTCAGCAAAAGATATGAGCTTTATGTTTTCAAATTCAAAAGTTGAACGTGTTTTGTTTGAAAACAGTACAAAGCAAGAAGATATAAATGCAGATCATATATTTGATGATTGTCATCATCTAAAGCATATTCAATTTAGTGGCTTAATTCATGCTAAAGTTGATGGCTTTAGTGGGGACTATTACGTTGAAGAAAACGGTGGGCAACCAACAGCACACAATGCTACTGATCAATATGTATTTAGCGATAATCTGGCATATCGGGTATATTTGATGTATTCCAAGCAGCCAAAAGTAAGCGTGTACAAAAATTCCAAAAATATTACTGTGAAATGGACGCCGGTATATGGCGCAAGTGGTTACGAGGTCTATAGAGCATTTGATAAAAATGGTCCATTTAAGATGGTCAATAGTACTAGTGCGTTAAGTTATACAGATATTTATTCAATTATTTCACTTAGAAGAACGGTGTATTACTATAAAGTACGCGCCTATCGATTTAAAGGTGGTTTAAAAGAATATGGTCCTTTTTCTGATGTTGTGACATGGATAGATATTTTATCTCCTCCAATTAGAAATGGAGTTGATTTATTGCCACTTGATTAGTGCGATGATGGTGATCAAATGAAAAGTAAATAAAATTAGAAAAAACACAACAGTAGCACCTAAAAATAGGTCTATTGTTGTGTTTTTTATTACGTAAATTTGATATAATTAAATAAACACATTATAGCATTTTGCCATTTGCGTTGAGCGTTTACTGTTATATCGACATATTTTTAAGGAGGTATATTATGCCCAAAAAAATTAATATTAACTTAAAAGATTATGTTAAAAAAGGTATGTTAGTGTTTAACGAAGGTTTTTCAAACGCTATGATTGACGAAGTTGTTAAACCTGTAATTGATTACAATTTTAGTGGTGGAAAATATCAAAACAGCGATGGTTCTTTTCCTGCTCACGCGATTAGGTGTACTTATCATGAAAACTTTCAAGGAAGACAAGATGTTATTCAATTTAAGTATTATAAAGACGCTAGTAAAGAAATTGCAAGTGCGATTAGAATACAGCCTACAGGCAGAATGCGAACTGCGGGTGCCTTTGCTGTTGAAATGACAATTTATCCGCTAACGATTATAAAAGACAGAATTAGGTTAATATCAAGCTACGTCGTTCCCTTTAACTTGAATATAATTAAAGAAGACGACAAATTTTACTTAATGGCAGTAGTCAAAATTGGCAGAGTATGGCGTTCGATAAAAGCCAAAGAATCTGATTTGCCACTTAATGAATGGAGCAAAATAGCTTTGGTTTTTAATGGCGATGATGTATTTTTATTTTTGAACGATAAGTGCGTTGCGCGTCGTGTGTTTTATAATGCACAACTGATATCTTATGGTACAAAGTCTTTCTATATTGGCAATTCGGGTGATGCTAGATTAAAACATCATCCATTTATTGGTTATTTAGCAGATTTTAAGTTTTGGGATTGCGTACCTTATCAGTACAGTGATGCGATAGATGACATGGTAAACAAAGGATTTGCGGAAATCGATAGCAAACATTTAGATTGTGGCGGTGATGATGGTTTTTTAGGCAAAAAAATAAGCGAAGAATTTGTTCGTTTAGCGGCGCCATCATCTATTTTCGATAGATCAAACCAATCTAACAAGGGCATTCTGCCAAATTCTATTATCAAGGGCAGAGTTGGCAAGTTTGAACACGGCAATATTTATTGGTCCAAAAAAACAGGTGCACATGTTGTCTATGGCGACATATTAGATGTTTATTCACAATATGCTGGGCATGATTATTTTAGAGATCCAACCTATCTATTGGGTTTTCCGATTACCAGTCGAATAAATGCTCGAAAAAGAGGCGTGAAGGTCACTAAATTTGAGAAAGGCGCTATTTATTGGTCAGAAGCAACTGGTGCTGTTGCCATTTTGGGTGAAATATATGTTAAATATGTCAAGTTAGACGCAGAAAAAGGCCTTTTAGGTCTACCGATTTCTGAAGAGATTAAAATGACGCATCAAGATTATCTTCATCAAGGCAAAAAAGTCATTTTTGAAGGCGGTACGATTTATTGGTCATTTGAAACGGGGGCATTTGAAGTTCATGGAAATATACGGCAAAAGTATGAATCGCTATTGAGTGCGGGTGAAAAAATCGGCTATCCGACCTCTGATGTCTTAAGTGTTATTAATCAAAATGGCAATGTGACGCGTGGAAAATTATCAAATTTTGAATACGGCAACATTTATTACACGCCGTCACGTGGGGCTTTTTTCGTACACGGAGAAATCAATGATTACTATGTAAAAAATGGTGGACCATTAGGTAAATTTGGTTATCCAATAACAGATCAGATACATATATCAAGAGAATGGCGGATTGACTATCTGAATTTTCAGATAACCCAAGAGTGTTATTATAATGAATTTCAAAATGGTATTATTGTTTGGCAGCCAAAAAAACCCGTTATTGGCGTAACTAATTTAGAGCTGTATTTAGGTCGTGTTGTTACGAGCGAAATTGATGATGCGGGTACGGATCGTAGCGCTGATTTAATCATACACACATTCGTTAAGGTTAATAATCGGGTGCTCGATAATTGGACCAGAAGACCGTCTAGTGGTTATGCTGGTGATAGTTACGATATAAATGAGACTTATTCTATTGGACAAATCAATCATAACACGCAAATAGAGCTAAAAGTTAATTATAAAGATTATGATTATGGTCCATTTAATGATGATAATCTGGGCAGTTTTGAAAATATCTTTAGTATATGGAATTACTGGGGCTTGGCGAATAGCGAAAATGGCGTCTATAACGAGCAAGGGTTAACGGATGTTGGCGAAGAAGCCAAAAACGAAAATACGGTTCGGATTTCTTTTGCATTGCGCTCGCCGTCGTTTTTTGATGCAAATAGAACTTTTAGAGATCAATGTTGGTGGCACTTCGATAATTTTACAAATGGGCCATTGAGCCGTGAATTTTTTGCAAATACATTTAAAGATGTTGAAATAACAAATGGCGGTTTATTTAGCAAGATAACCAATCCGTTTGACACTTTTTTTTACGAACACTTTTATAAAGAATTAGGTAAAAATGGCAATTGCTTTGGCATGTGCTTAGAAGCTTTAAATGCGCTTAAAGGCAATTCGTTATTTACTATTCCACTTGATAAATATCAAGCTCATCATAATGCTGATCATATTAGAAATGACACCGATTTACCAGCTTATATCAGTACGGCTATAAAAAGAAAGCATGGCTATCAACTAGATGCTGATGTCATCTATCGAAAGGTTGAAGCACAATTCGGTGCATCTGCTTTTGAGCCTTTAAGAGTATTTTCACGAGTTAAAAATCAAATTGACAGGGGTGAATCTGTTATTATTGGGATGAGAAGCACTATAACAAATAGTGGGCACGCTGTTCTAGCCTATAAATATGAAGTGTCCGCCGATACTAGAAAATTATATGTTGCTGATCCAAATGTACCTTTTACGCATTTGCAACAAGATAATCCTAGTTATATTGAATTTTTCAGTAATAATACGTTTCGTTATGATAGTGGCAAAAAAATCGCATACCAAAGTGAAGGGTATAAGTACAAAATTTTGCCTAAAGTGGTCATATACGATATCCCTTATCATCTCGTTTCATCAATGCCGACAACAATTTCACAGGATATTTACTTAGGTTTGTTAGCCTATTTTGGTGGTTTATTAGTTTTGGCAGGTGATGCCGATGTTGATCAGATCTCTGATAGTTCAGGTAAATGTTTTTATCAGCATAGCAAAGGCAAAAAAGAAGCTATCATCAATGGTATTCCTGGTTTGGCGCACATTATTCCCTTTGATGCCGCTAATAGTAGCGCAAAATTATATGCTCAAAAAGGGCAGTTTTCAGATGCCTTGAAATTTGACATTAGGGGTAAAAAAACGGGCACCTATAAACTGCACATGCGTAATAAAGACAATGGCTTTATTGTCGAGGCAGCTATTAATCGCAATGAAAAGGATAAGGTAGCTTTTGAATCGCTTGATACATCAAGGCCTTTGCTTAGCTTTAGAACCAATCGAGCCAAATCGGTAAAAATTAGTTATGGCATTATCAATGATGTTAAAGGAAGAGGTAATAGCGTTTACGATGTGACAATACCACTGATAAATATCGGTGAGACGCTATTATCTTTTGCAGATCAAGGCGATAGTTTTATGATTGCACCTGCCGGTAATTCAACGAGAATGACAGTTGATATAGCTATATTAGAGAAAAAGGTAGTTAATAAATATCGAGTTTTATTAGATCCTCAAACAGAAAAAAGTGTCTTTAAGATCAACTTATCCAATTTTGATAAGGTCAACAAAAATATTATGATAGAAAGTTATTCGGCGATTGATGGTAATTTCATTGATAGAAAGTTATTGCCACTGAGAAAAATATAATACAATTAATTTTGTAGACTTACTGCTTGATTATCACTTTTACAATTTTAACAGTGACGATTTAGTATTTTTATGATATTATATTGATAGAAATAAGTAGCGAAGCTTAGTAACTATAATATTGTAAGTTAACAATTGCCTAGAATGTGCGTTGTCTAAAAATAGAACCACTGATATAGCATAGGGACTATCGGGTTCTGGCGTTAAAGTCGCGCCTATTTAGTAGGATGGCTGATGCGTCGGACAGATCACCCACCTGGACGAGGTGTGGTGTCTATTTAAGGATGACGGCATTCCGGGCGATTGATTTTAAACGTCATAAGAGGAGACACAGATGAAATGGTTTATACGCGGATTTATCACGATTATCATTTTAGCTTTGTGTCTTTTTGCTTTGAAGTATAGCGAGTTTGCCAATTCGGAAATAAAAAATTATTACGATGAACAGACTAAGATTATTTTATACTTAAACGATAAACCAATCACAACGCTTTCTACCATGCTTGAAAGAGATGGCCACAGTTTTATCAACGTAGCACTGATTAAACAGTATTTGCCTGATTCAGCCAGTTTTGATGCCACGGGCAAGCGGCTACTATTACCGCTTAACCAATTAAAGCGTCAAAATTTAGATGATAAGCTTAGTGGTATTATCAGTCAAGACAATTTTTCGGTCAATTTGCCAATCATCAACTTTTCTGACAATAACTACATAGATATCGACTACTTACCATTGATTTCTGATTTAGTATGTGTCGCAGATCAAAAGCCCTATCAGTTTTATAGCGCCGATTTTAAGTGTCGCTATAGTTTTGTTGAGCTGCCAACAGCACTTAAAATAGCGCCTCGTTTTTTTGCGACCGAACTTAGGGAACTGCAAAAAACGGAAAAAGTATTTATCGTTGACCAAACAATTCAATATATCAAAGTACGTACTTTGCGCGGTGAAACTGGCTTTGTTGACCGTGCAGCGATCAAAAACTTATACGACGTCGTCGCCTTGCCGATTGAACAAGTTGACACGCTTAAAAAACGACCTTACGGGCGCTTACAATCAACCTTTGACTACTTTAGTGATTATGGTGCCGTCTTCAAAGGTTTTCCACGCAATAAGATCACTGGGCTCGATGCACTTGTGCCCAATTTTTTTAAATTATCAGCAGGAGGTTGGCTGATCAACAACTGCGATTTTAATTATGTCAATCGGGCGCATACACTTGGCTACAGTGTTTACGCGCAATTAGACAATCAATTTGATAGCCAGTTGACGCATCAAATTTTAAAAGATGAAAAAACACGTAAGCAAGTGATTGATCAATTGTGTTTTTACTTGGCACTTTATAAACTTGATGGCATCAATTTAAATATATTAAATGTCGACGATCAAGATAGGCTCAATTTAGTTGCGTTTGTCAAAGAATTAAATCAACGATTAAAAGCTGAATCAACTGTGCTTAGCTTTAATTTACTACCGCATGATAGTACTGAGCACTGGTCGCAATATGCTGACAATAAAGTGATTGCGCGACTTTGTGATTATGTCATTTTAATGACATATGATGAACACGCCAGTGGTTCTAATATCGCGGGGTCAGTTGCATCACTGCCTTGGACAGAGCAGTCTATAAAAACGGCAATACTTGAAGTGCCCAATACAAAATTGGTGTTAGGTGTGCCAACTTATTTACGTGTCTGGCATGAAAAAGACCATGTTATTATGTCTGAGACAAGAACTTACTTGTCAAGTAAAGCGCTGGCGATGAAGGCGCTACCCAACTTTTTAGAAAAACACGTTTACTATCGTACGTTTGATGAAAAAGCGGGTCAAAACTACTATGAAATGCAAAATAAAACGGGTGAAACCTTAAAGATTTGGGCAGAAGATGCGCAGTCGGTTAAAGCGCGTTTGGCGCTGATTAAAAAATATGACTTGGCAGGGGTAATTAGTTGGCGCAAGGGGTTTGAAACGGAGGACTTTTGGTCAATCATCGAAAGTCATTTGGATCAATAATCGCCAAAATTGTCATTTAGACTAACAAACCCAACTTGTCATTTCGACCAACGTAGAGAAATCTCGTTTTTGACCTTGGTTTTAGGTTTTTCCCTTCCGCTTTCCGCTTTCTACTTTCTACTTTCACGAGTGTGCAACTTGCATTTTAGTGGGGTTCAGGCTATTGACTTTTTATAATAAATCAGTGAAAATATAACTGTATACATTAAGCGCGCGCTGTTTGATTATTGTTAACCACATGTTAAATTATTTTGTGGTATAATAAGAGAGGAAAGACTATGTCAAAAAACAAACAGTTGCGTAAACATTATCGGCAGTTTGATGAATTTTTCAAATATATGTTAACGCTAAATCGTAATGCCTTACTGCCGATCATTAATTACTTGTACGAAACGCAGTATGAGATGAGCGATGTCGTTATCCTGATAGAGAATAACGAACAAATAAACCTTAACGCACCAGCGGGACGCTTTGATAAAGGGTTTACAGACCTAATGATAGCGGTCACAGCACAATATGATCAGGTTCAACACAAGCAAGTTTTTCATATTGAACTACAGAGTCGCCATGATCAGACAATGCCTTATCGTATGTTGCAGTACGGTCTACAATATGCCCAAAAGACGGCTGACTATAAAGATAGCAGGATGACACTGCAATTACCGCGCCAAAAGGTGATTTATCCACTAAAGATGGATAATAATCACGCAGTTGACGAACTGATCATTAAGCGTTACGGCAAAAGTGACTTAGTATTTGATTATGAAAGTGTCTATGTTGATGAAATCAGCGACGAAGAGATTAGAAAAAAGCATTTGGGACTATTTGCGCTCTTTAAGCTATTTAATCGCAGTTTAGAAACAGACGACAAGCTTAAGCGCAAGGCGATCTTAGAAATTGCTTATCAAACGATTGATGAGAATTATACAGAAATAATCAAACTGACAGAAGTGGAGGTGGAGAGCATGAAACAAGTGATGCATGTGATGAGCGCAATCGCGCCCGTGCCGAAGGTAGGGCTGAAGGCAAGGCAGAAGGTAGAGCTGAAGGCAGAGCAGAAGGCAGAGCAGAAGGCAGAGCAGAAGGCGAAGCTAAAGGACTAGCTGAGGGTAAAGCCGAAGGCATTATAGAAGGCAAAATGGAAATTGTTAGGAATATGATAGCGCTGGGCACTTTAAGCGACGAACAGATTATGACATATACAGGAATTGATAAAAAAACGCTTTCTGAAATCAAGTCGATGTTAAAGTAAAATAATGGGAAGAAATCTCTTTTTGCAACAAAAAAATTGGGCATTTGTCTGCAGTCTAAGCGGGTCTATGAAGACCCGCTGATATATGCTTTTCTTTCAACTTTCCACTTTCAACTTTAATGTCATTTCGAGCAGCGTCGAGAAATCTCGCTTTTTCTTTCAACTTTATAGCGCTTTTCCACAGTCCGAGCAGAACTTAGCACCTGCTTCGTTTTCTTTTTGGCAGTTTTGGCAAATATTTTTTTGCGCTTGATTGGTGCCGCAGTGTGGGCAGAACTTTGAGCCTTTATTTATTGATTCGCCACATTTAACACAGGGTACGCTTTGCGGACCATTTTTTGTGCCGCAATGTGGGCAAAACTTACTGCTTGCCTGCATCGCTTGGCCACAGTTTGAGCAGGCGACGTTATTACTAGCTGGTGCGGGCTGTTGCTGTGGTTGTTGTGTATTTTGATTTTGGTTAAAGGCACCTGATATACTACCTGCCATTTGCGCGCCAATGCCAATGCTTGCACCAATACTTGCCATGCCACTTGGATTATTAACGGCATCTTTAATTGATTCTGCCGTTTGAAACTTGGTGTAATTGTCAAGGTTACCAATGACACCCATTTGGGTGCGCTTATCCATGGCAGCTTCAACTTCTGGTGGCAATGATAAGTTTTCAATTGTCAAATTGGTAATTGAAAGACCATATTCATTAAACTGGGCACTGACTTTTTCTTTACACTGTTCTTCGAATTCGTCGTAGTTCATCGCTAAATCTAGTGCTGGAATACCTGATTCGGCAATTAGATCGGTCAGTGATGATATGATTTGTTTTTTGAGTTGTGGTGAAATTGACTCGGTATCAGCATAGCGATTGGTGCCAAACACTTCGCGCATAAAGGCAACCGGATCGGTTACGCGGTAAGCATATGTACCGTAACCCCTTAGTCTGATGACGCCATAGTCTTTATCGCGCATCATAATTGGGTTGGTTGTACCCCAGCGTTGGTCGAGAAATTGTCTTGTATTGACAAAATAAACTTCAGCCTTGAAGGGCGAATTAAAACCGTATTTCCACGATTTTAATTTGGTCAGTATAGGCATGTTCTGCGTTGATAGTTCGTAGCGACCGGGTTCAAATACATCGGCAATTTGCCCTTCGTTGACAAAGATAGCCAGCTGACTTTCGCGCACGGTCAACTGTGCGCCCATTTTTATTTCGTTTTTGTGAACGGGGAACTGATAAACTAGCCTATCTGATTTTTCTTCTTGCCATTCGATAACTTCGATAAATTGATGAAATAATCCCATTTGTTCCTCCTTTATTCGAGACTATTAATGCGCTAATGAAAATTCTAGATTATTCTACATTTATTATAGTCAACACAGGCTTAATCGTCAACAATATAGCAATAATTTGGTTCCAACTATTATATTGCTTCAAAATAGTGTATAATATCAAAAAAGTAATCAAGGAGAGCAAAATTTGAAAATTATTCTATCGCCCAGTAAACTACAAAAGGATAGCACTGTTTTTGATAGAACGCGCCCTGTACTGGCAGCGTCAAAACAGCAGTTTCTTTTAAGTAAGTTAAAGGCAATGTCTTATGACCAGCTAAAAAAGTTTTATAAAATAAAAGATAAAATGGCAGATGAAATCTATCAGCTATTACAAATTGAACAGCCAGCTGTTTGCGATGTCTTTGGCATGTATAATGGCATCGTATTTAAAGAGATAAACGCGCATAGTTATGACCAACCACAATTAGATTACTTGCTTGAGCACGGTGTTGTGCTTTCTGCAATGTATGGCGTTTTAGAAGCTGACATGACAGTTAGTCGTTATCGTCTGGATATGAACAAAAAGCTTGATGGCATTGACTTATATGACTATTGGCAAGATGATGTTGATACGTATTTCAAAGATGTAGCTACAGTTGTCAACTTGGCATCACTCGAATTTAGCCGTATGTTAAAGCATTATACTGGTCGCATGATTAACATTTACTTTGTTGAAGAACAAACTGATGGTAAGTTAAAGGTTGTCACTGTGCGTGCTAAACAAGCACGTGGTTTAATGTTTGACTATATGGTTAGTAACCGCATTCGTCAAGTAGAAGATATTAAAAATTTTGCTGAGGCGGGTTACTGTTATCAAGATGATATTTCGCAAGTTGATGACTGGTACTTTGTGAAAAGACTTGAGTTATAATGGGGATTATCAGATTGCTGTTATGTTTTATTGCGATTGAAACAAAGTGCTTTAGCCTTTATCGTGCTCCTTCGTATTCGAAACACAACAGTCGCACGGGCTACAAACACTTCTGACAATCGCAAGCGTTGTTATTTTTGCAATATATAAGCGGCGGTAATAATGATTGCTTTATAAATAATACGGAGGTTTTATGATAGACTTAAATGCAGTAATGGAAAATGTTTTAGCATGGGTCGAACCAATTGGGCGCATGCAGTTAGACGGACTACAAAAAGGTGATTTAAATATTGCCACCAAGTCGCAAAGTGTCGATTTTGTGACGGCTTATGATATAAAGTCAGAACAAATGTTAATTGAGCGCATTACTGAACACTATCCAGAACACGCTATACTGGGCGAAGAGGGTGGCGTGCATAATTTGGGTAGCGACTACAAATGGGTACTTGATCCAATTGACGGCACTACCAATTATGCGCACGGTTTTCCCTTTTTTGCGATTTCAGTAGCACTTAAATATCACGGCGAAAGCGTGTTGGGGGTTTTACATGCGCCAATGCTTGGGCTGACTTTTGCGGCAATAAAGGGTGCTGGTGCAACCTTAAACGGCAAACCGATCAAGGTTTCGTCAACCAAAAACATGTTAGGCTCAATTATTGCAACGGGTTTTCCCTATTCGCGGCAGACTAATAATATGAATATCGACTATTTTTTAAAAGTCGTCAATAAGGTTTCTGGCATTCGTCGTTGTGGCAGTGCCGCACTTGATCTCTGTATGGTTGCTGCCGGCATGCTCGACGCTTATTGGGAATTTCAGATTAACGAATGGGATGTCGCGGCGGGCGAAATTATCATCAGAGAAGCAGGTGGTAGTTTTGAGCAATTTGATATTGCTGGCGATTTGATGACGTTGGCGACAAATGGCGTTATTGATGATGAATTGAAAGACTGTCTATTTGATAAACAGTCGTTTTAAAAACGTTTATCTTGTGGTTCAAAAAAAGTAATGCACTAAATGTAGATATATAGTACAATAGAAGTAGTAGATTAAGCTCAATTAACTGGAGGCTTGCCATGAAATGTCCATTTTGTGCAGAAGATAGTTCTAAGGTAATCGATTCGCGCCCAACTGAAGATGGTTTTGCGATTCGGCGACGTAGAGAATGCAGCAGTTGCGAAAGTCGCTTTACCACATATGAAAAGGTAGAAGAGGTGCCGCTTGTCGTCGTTAAAAAAGATGGCACACGCGAGGCATTTAATCGCAACAAAATATTAAATGGTATTATCAGAGCTTGTGAAAAGCGCCCTGTATCTGTTGACAAAATGGAAAAAATTGTCGACGATATTGAAAGAGAATTAAATAATTCACTGGTCAAAGAAATTGAAACGGCTGTTATTGGCGAACATATCATGAACGCTTTAAAAGACATTGACGAAGTGTCGTATGTGCGCTTTGCATCGGTTTATCGTCAGTTTAAGGACACGCAGTCGTTTTTAGAAGAAATAACAAAAATTATGAAAGAAAAGAAATCGTAAGTAGAAGAGGTTGTCAATGAAAGCGCGAATTAAATATGTTGAACTCGGCAGCATTGCCGAAGAACTAGGCATTCGCGCAGGTGACGTCTTAACGGCCATTAATCATCAGCCAGTGCTCGATATCATGGATTATTTTTACTATCGCGATGACGATTACCTGATATTGACAATTGAAAAGACAAATGGCGAATTGTACGAATACGAAATAGAAAAAGACTATGACGAATCAATTGGCTTGACCTTTGAAAACCCAATCATTGCCAAAGCGATGCACTGTTCTAATAAATGTATCTTTTGCTTTATTGATCAAATGCCGAAAGGCATGCGCAAATCGCTTTATTTTAAAGACGATGATTCGCGCTTATCGTTTATGATGGGTAACTTTATTACCTTAACCAATATGAACGATAAAGTCTTTCAACGCATGATCGACTATCGCATTTCGCCGATTAATATTTCTGTACACACAGTCGACCCGACAATGCGTGTAAAAATGTTGGGCAATCGCTTTGCTGGTGATATTAAAAAGCGCTTAACGGCGTTAAATGAAGCAGATATTACAATGAATGGGCAAGTGGTGTTATGTCCAGGTTATAATGATGGCGCGTATTTGGATGAAACAATCGACTTTTTAAGTGGGCTTTACCCGAACATGGCATCGATGGCAGTCGTACCGTTGGGCTTAACTAAGCACCGTCAAGGACTGCCGACTTTGACGCCAGTTGATAAAAATGTTGCCCGTCAAATCATTGAACAAATTGACGCGTGGCAGCAAAGATTACTAAAAAAAATTGGCACGCGCTTTGTCTTTGCCGCTGACGAATTTTACCTAAAAGCTGAAATAGCGATACCGGCTAAACAGTATTATGAAGGCTATGTTCAAATTGAAAATGGCGTAGGTTTAATTCGCAAGTTTGAAGACGAAGTGTACCGAGCTTTAGACGAACAATCTGAATTGACGATTACAAGTGCCAATGTGGTGGTGACATCGGTGGCAGCTAGTGCGATGATGGCGCGTATTAAACAGCGCTTTCTCGAACAATACGACATCAAGCCATTTGAGATTGTGACAGTAGAAAATAAGTTCTTTGGACCATCAATTACAGTTAGTGGTCTATTGACCAGTGAAGATATACTCAATGCAATTGCCGATTTTGGCAGCGAGGTGCGCATGTTGGTGCCCGATAACACACTTAATACCGATGGCATATTTTTAGACGATTTGTCATCAGAGGCGTTTATACAGTCAGTTGAAAATGAGGTTGTCTTCGTGCCGACAGATGGGCGCCAATTTGTTGATATATTAATAGGAGAAACATATGAATAAGCCAGTAGTAGCTATAGTTGGCAGACCAAATGTTGGCAAGTCGACATTTTTTAACCGCATTTCGGGGCGTCGCATTTCAATTGTTGAAGATACGCCCGGTGTCACGCGCGATCGCATCTATGCAGATGTCGAATGGCTTAATTATAATTTTACACTGATCGATACTGGTGGTATTGAGCCAACTTCAAAGGACGTTATCTTATCACAAATGCGTGAACAGGCAATGATTGCTATTACATCAGCTGACATTATACTATTTATGGTAGATGGCAGATCGTCAATGACGACAGCTGATGAAGAAATCGCGCAAATGTTACGCCGGTCTAATCACCCCGTTATTGTTGTCGCCAATAAGATAGACAACAATAAAATGCCCGATAGTTACTATGACTATTATAGCTTGGGATTAGGTGAACCTGTACCAATTTCGGCCGCGAATGGCTTTAATCTAGGTGATTTACTAGACCAAATTGTCGAACATTTTGGTGATGAAAAGTTTGAAGACGAACACGACGAAGCCATTAAAGTGGCGATTATTGGCAAACCAAATGCTGGTAAATCGTCTTTGGTCAATAATTTGTTAGGTGAACAGCGCGTCATTGTCAGTGAAATTGCAGGCACAACCAGAGAAGCGATTGATTCGCCCTTTCAATATGGCGATGATCACTATGTTTTAATTGATACAGCTGGTATCAGGAGAAAGTCGCGCGTTAGTCAAGATGTAGAAAAATACAGTGTGCTACGTGCACTTACGGCAATTGAAAGGTCTGACGTTTGTATACTTATGATTGATGCCGTTGAAGGTGTCACCGAGCAAGATAAAAAAGTAGCGGGCTACGCCCATGAGGCCGGCAAGGCGACAATTATTTTAGTCAATAAGTGGGACTTAATCGAAAAAGATCATAAAACATATGATAAATTTACCCAAATTGTGCGCAATGCGCTTAGCTTTATGACCTATGCGCCAATTGAATTTGTTTCGGTTAAAACGGGTCAAAGGTTGGACCGTGTCATTAAAATGATCAATTATGTCAATAATCAATCTGCACTCAGAATACCGACTGGTACTTTAAATGATGTATTGTCTGAAGCGGTATTAAAACATCAACCACCAGCTGATAAGGGCAAGCGGCTTAAAATATATTACATGACACAGGTTGCTGTTAAACCACCACGTTTTGTGTTATTTATCAATGACGACGAATTAGCACATTTTTCGTATATGCGCTACATTGAAAATAATCTCAGAAGTAACTTTAATTTTGATGGTACGCCCATCATTATTGAAACGAGAGCAAAGAAGGCGATGAAATGAAAAAAATAACGATTTTAGGTTCAGGTAGCTGGGCAACTGGCTTGGCGCGCATATTGCTCGATAACGGACATCAAGTTACCATTTGGGGCATTGATAAAGCGCAAATTGAACATTTTGAAAAAACGAATAAAAATATCTATTTTATGCCAGATGTTAACTTAGAAGGCGATGTACACTATAGTCTAGACCTTGCGCAAGCACTGAAAGATGTCGATTATGTCGTCAATGCAATACCAACGCAACATGTACGCAGTGTCTTCTCTAAAAAAGTACCACTTGCTGCTGATGTGGTCATTGTCAATGCCGCCAAAGGACTAGAAATGGGTACTAATAAGCGCATCAGCGAAATCGTTGCTGAATACTATCCAAACCATACTTATGCAGTTTTATCGGGGCCATCGCATGCTGAAGAGGTTGTTCGTCGTATGCCGACAACGCTGGTCTCAGCATCGCTTGACAAAACAACGGCAGTTGCTGTTCAAGAATTGTTCATCGGACGCTATACACGAGTTTATGCGCATGGTGACGTCATGGGGGTCGAACTATCAGGTGCACTAAAAAACGTCATTGCGATTAGTGCTGGTATCAGTGACGGCTTGGGCTTTGGTGATAATACGCTGGCAGCTATAATGACGCGCGGTATTGTAGAAATTAAAAGGTTAGGTCGTGCAATGGGAGCAGACCAAAAAACCTTTGATGGTTTAGCAGGCATCGGCGATTTAATTGTCACCTGCATGAGCAATCATTCGCGCAATCGTCGTTGTGGGCAACTGATTGGCAAAGGCGATAGTTTAGATACTGCGATCGAAAAAATTGGTATGGCAGTTGAGGGCGCCTGGACAATTAAAGCAGCTGAAGCACTTAGGCAAACTTATCAAGTTGAAATGCCGATTGTCGAACAACTCTATCGGGTATTATATAAGGGCGAAGACCCGGCACAAGCGGTGCAGCTGTTAATGGATAGAGAAAAAAAATATGAATCAGAGTATTAACGCTGTTAGTGTAGGAGCATAAATTGACTAGTAAAAAGAAGAAAACACGTTGGAATTTTCAAATTTTCTTGCGCAATATCGCGCTTGTTGTATTGATTGCATTCGTTATCTACAGCATTTATGTCAATGTGACAAAGGTAAAAACACCGATTTTTCAGGTCAGTTATCAAAATGTGGTGCTTGAAACTGAACACCGTGCGCTGTTGATGCGCCGCGAATCAACTATAAAGAGTTATAATTCTGGTCTTTTTTCACCATTAGTTGCCGATGGTGAACGCGTTAAAAAAGGTCAGGTTGTCGGCGAATTACAGATAGCCGATATTGAAAAAGACGATGATGATGTTGCAAATGAAAGTATACCGATTATTGACGAAGAAGCTTTGCAAAAAGAGATCGATTTGTTATATAATAAATTAGTTGATGCCTTGCGCGATGATAATCATATTTTGGCGACGACATTAAAAACTGATTTAGATATGAAACTTGATCGATTAAAAAAATTAATTGCTGCCAATAGTGATAGCGCCTACCAAGACAGCTTGCAAGATGTTGATACAGTTGGTCAGGTTGGGGCAGAAAACGGTCAGATAATTGAAATTCCAGCTAATTTAGCTGGAATCATCAGCTATTATTTTGATGGTTACGAGAATATAGTGACATATCAAAATCGCTATAAAATAGACTATGATACACTATTTGATCAAGATATTGTGCCATCTAATCAATCGTTGCGCGATGTCTATGCTGGAAGCAGTGTTTTTAAAATTGTCAGTAATAGGTCGTTTTATTTGGCTTGTCAAGTCGAATTAAAAGATATTGATAATTTTAAGAATAATGGTGAAGTTTGGGTAAACTTAAAAAGCAGTCGCGTCAAGGCCAGAATTGATGATGTTTTTCAAGCTGGCAATAAAGGGGTCCTGATCGTTGAAGTGTTGCAATATGTCGACGGGGTTCATACAATGCGGACAGCTGATATTAGATTAACACGTGATGAAGTGCGCGGCATTAAAGTGCCAAGTAGTGCGCTTGTAAAAAAAGGTGATGATCGTGGCGTTTACGTCGTTGATATCAATAAATCATTAAACTTTGTGCCAATAAAAGTATTGGCAGAAGGTGAAGGGTTTGTTGTCGTACAAGAGGGCAGTTTTCAAGTTGAAACGTCAGAAAAACAATTGGTTAGACGTTATAGCCTGAACCACGGTGATAAAATTATCTTAGAAGCCATAGATTATAAAGAGGGTGATATCGTTGAGTGATTATAGTTATTTGCAAGAAAATATAAAGACGATTAAATCGCGTATTGCGCGTGCCTGCCAAAAAGTCGGACGCGATCCAGCAGATATAACGTTAATTGCTGTAACAAAGACAATTGACGCGGAAATCGTGAACAAGTCAATTGCACTTGGCATCGCGCAGATAGGTGAGAATAAACCACAGGAAATTGTCAGAAAACAGCCGTTAATTGACAGTACTGTCGACTGGCATATGATTGGTCACTTGCAATCGAATAAAGTTAAGATGATTGTCGACAAGGTTAAACTTATTCATTCGGTTGATCGTCTCAGTGTCATCAATGAAATTGAAAAGCGTGCTGCTAATCTAAACAAAATTGTCGATATTTTAGTACAAGTTAATATCGGTGAAGAAAGTCAAAAAAGCGGGGTTGATAGCGCTGGTGTAAAAGCGTTAATTGAAAAGATTGAAACTTGTCGACATATCCGCGTTTTAGGACTGATGTGTATTGCACCATATTTTTATGACGCTGAAGCAGTACGACCTTATTTTAGACAGATGAAAAAAATATTTGATGAAATTAAAATGATGTCTTTACAATGTGGTAAAATTGAAATATTATCTATGGGTATGACAAATGATTTTGAAGTCGCCATTGAAGAAGGCGCAACGATGATAAGAGTAGGAACAGGCTTGTATGGAGCAAGAACTTATTAAGGAGGAAACAATGCCTAAATCACTAATGGAAAAATTTAAGTATTTTTGGGGGTTTGAATCAGAAGAAGATGAAATGCTAGATGAATATGAGCTTGAGGCAGAGCAAAAAAGTTCTGCTGAAGCGCAACCAATAGCGAACGACAAGCCAAGCTTGTTCTCTAATACTAAGCCCAAAAATAAAGTTGTTAACATTCATAGCAGTATGACGTTCAAAATTGAAGTATTTGAGCCGCGCACATTTGAAGAAGCGGTTGAAGTTGTTGAGTGCTTGCGCGCAAAACGTCCAGTTGTGATTAATTTAGAAGAAGTTGATGCTGAATTAGCGCGCAAAGTTTTTGACTTTTTAAGTGGTGCGCTATGTGCAATTGATGGAAAAGCCGAAAAAATTTCAAAGAGTATCTTTTTAATGGCGCCCAATAATGTGCAAATTTCAGCCGCTAAGCATTCACTATACGACAGTTCAAAAGAAGCGTTGTCTAAAGACAGCGTCTTACCTAAATTCAGCTTGAGAGATTAGAGGTAAATATGTATTTTATTGCAAGGTTGTTTTACGGATTTTATAATGCAGTTTCGCTGCTTCTATTAGCGCGTGCTGTGATGTCATGGGTGGTTAGGGACTGGAGCCAACCATTTCCGCGTTTTGTGCATCAAGTGACCGAACCGATTCTACTTCCAATGCGTAATTTGTTTTATCGATTGGGTTTAATGAATATGGGAATCGACCTATCCTTTTTAGCGACTTGGTTTTTAATCAGTTATTTGGGTCGTTCGATTTATGCTTTGCTATTGAGATTGTCTTAATATACGAATTAAAATATTTTGCTCAGAAAGACAAGAGGTGAAAGATGATAACGCCGTTAGATGTACAAAAACAGCAATTTAAAAAGTCGCTCAACGGTTATAATCGCGATGAAGTCGATGATTATATGGCGATGGTGGCAGATACTTTAGAAAAGCATATTAACGAAAATATTATGTTAAAAGAAAAGCTTGACCGCAAAGATGAAGAAATCAAACACTATAAGAATATTGAACGCACGATGTCAGACACTTTAGTCGTTGCCAAACAAACTGCTGAAGAGCTGATGGTATCGGCAAAACAGACGGCACAAAATACAATCGATCAAGCTGAAATTGATGCGCAGACGATTAAGTGTGAAGCTGAGGCAATGGTCGCTCATACTATGCGTAAGCAACAAGAAATGGAAAAAGATCTCGAAGCTTTTCGGATGCGTTTAGAAGCGATGCTACGTGCACAGTTAGATATTGTTGCAAATTATTCTAATGATTTAAAATAGCATATAAGTAAAATTTTTTAATTTACGAAGCCCTAAAGCAAAAACTTTGGGGTCTTTTAATTTTAAAGAATTTAACAATTTTGTCGATATTATAGACAGTAAATATGTCAAAAAATGTAACTTGAAAGGGGAAAAAATTGAAAGCAAAACACTTTATTGCATGGTTTCTAACGATTGCTCTAGTTGTCAGTATAGTGCCGCTACAGGTCAATGCAGCAGCAGGTATTACAGCTGATGTCAAGCCGACTTTTAGTACGGCTGAAGAAATTGCGCTCATTAAGAAAATATTTAGCGATGATTTTTCTGGTGTTGAAATAACCAATCTGCATCTTAATTATTGTGGCAACAAAAACTATCAAATTGGTTCATTTTACGGGGCTTCAGGCGAGGGCAAGGCCGATATTCTGGAATTCGATTCAGGGGTTGCCTTGAGCACGGGTGATCTCTATAAGGGAATAACACATAATCCGAATGTCGGCAATGTGTCAAGGGCGTTTCAACAACAAGATGTCATTGATGGTGAGACAATTTACGATCCGGCATCGATTGAATTTGATATTGTCACAACGAAGCCCGATACAATTACGGTAAAATATGCCTTTGCATCAGAGGAATACATGGAATATTCGATGAGTAATTACAATGACCGCTTTGCCATACTCATCAATGGTGAAAACTGTGCAAAGGTGCCAGGTACAGATGAGCAAATAGCCATAAATTCAGTTAACCAATCGATTAATTCAGAATTTTTTAGACCAAATAGTAATTATGTTTCTGGCGCCAATGCAATTACATCATTGGGGCTCAATATTCCAATGGACGGTTTAACCAAGACATTTGTGGCGGAAAAAAGGCTTAAGGTGGGTAGCAACCATGTTAAAATTGTAATTGGCGACTACGGTGATCATAGCTACGATTCAGTTATGTTTATAAAAGCCAACAGTTTTAAGCTAGAAGAATACGTGCCAGGTAACCTTTCGATAGAAAAAACCGATACCAGTGTTATCGTCAAGCGTTTAGATGATGCTGGTAATCCTGTGACATCAGCAACGGGCGGCTTTACACTTGTCTACAAAGACTTAGATGGCACGTCATCAGAAGTTGCTTATACGATTGCAGACGGTGAATCACAAGTTGAGATACCATTCGGCAACGAAGGTGAAGACCTACCCAACACTGTACCGTTTGGCACAAAAACTGCATCAATTACCAAGCCTAAAATGGGCGCGCAAATTAATCCACTAAAAAAATCGGTTGAATTGGCAATCGCGCCTCCTTTGTTAAGCAAATACGGTAACGAGGCAGACAATTTATTGGTAAAAGGCATTGCTGGTGCAAGCGTTGCATTGTACAAAAATGATACGCTTGTCGAAAATGCAACGCTGGGAGCCAATGGTGAGCACAACTTTATAAGCCAAACAGTTGGCGGTTATTATGCCAAACAATCAAGTAATGGCTTAACCAGTGCAAAATCAAATATTATTAAAATTGTCAAACCACCTATTATCAGCGGTGCGGTAGGCGCATTCGATGAAGATGTGCGAGTGATGGATCCAGCTGATCAAACAGCTTATGATTTAACGTCACTTAATGTAACTGCACATAAGGCAAATGGTACTGTCATTGCACAGGGCGCTAATTTTACAGTTGATAACGATGTCGATAAAAAAGTGCCAGGTCTTTACACCATTAAGTGGACGGCTAAAGACAGTGGTTTTACAACCGTTAAGACAAAAATAGTCAAGGTTAAGCCGACTGCTCCAATTCTATTTAAGAAAAACTACAAAGATTCATATATTCAAATAATGGGTCTGCCAGGTGCTATAGCCTCAGTTTACCACGACGGCCAGTTATTTGGACTAGTCGGATTAGATGCCAATGGTGTTGGCAAACTGATTGATCCACCAAATGGCAATTATCAGGTTTTACAAGTATATAATGGCGTGGCGAGCGACAAGGTTGGTAGCGTTGACATCAACCGAACTTTTAATGCACCTGTTATTACTGTCAAGCAAGACCCAAATTACGCGTATCAACAAGATCCAGTCAGTGGTTTGTTAGGTTATAATACGACATTTGGTGCGTTTTATCTTGAAACGGGCGCAACTGCTAACGATATTGAAGATGATAATGATGACGCTGACATGAATGGTGGGTACAATACAAAGCTAAATCAGGCTATTAAAATTGAAAACCCAATGTTCAATAGTGATGGTGTCGCAATAAATGTAACAAATCCAGCGCTTGATCAAAATGGTGATCCAAAGGCAGCAAATACTACCAAGTTTTATCCGTTTGTTGGTAAATACGTCATTAAATACCGCGTCACCGACAGCGATGATATGGTTGGTGAAGCCAGCAAGTTGTTTAGAGTACATCCACCAGTGCCTACTGTTAGCGTGCCAAGCGACAATATCAATTCGGAAATTGACGTCGATGCATTGGCATCAGCCAGTGTCTTCTTATATAACGCAACTGGCGCCGCTATCAAAATCGTGAATGGCGCTGCACAAGTTATTGGCGATGCTGATCGCTATGATGAAAACAAGCACGAACGCCTTAAAATGCCGCTTAGCAGTGATAAAGATGCGGTTTTACACGATGTTCTAGCGGGCTTGCCCAATGGTAACTATCGTTTACTACAAAGATTATATGGCTTAAATTCTGGCTTAAGTGGCATTGTCACTGTCAAGCGGTCAGATCAATATCCATTAATTGTCTTAAAGGGCGCAATAACTGAAGTTATCGAACAGGGAACGACTTTTGTTGACCCTGGCTACACAGTGTCAGACCTTGAAGACGATTCTGACCCGAATGATGGCCGCGAAACAACAGTAACGCTTAGTGGTACGGTAGACAGTAGCAATGTCGGTAGAACAACGATTGTCTACAAGGCGACTGATGGTGATGGAAATCAATCAGAAGTCAAGCGCGTCGTGCTTGTCAAACCAGCTAAGCCACAAGTGATAATAGGCGATTATATCGACGGTGTCTTTAGTGCAAATCAAAATGGTAATGACATTAAAATCATCGGTCAACCAGGGGCGACAGTGCAAATTGTCAAAGGTAAAAACGGACAAGGCGCGTTGCAAAAGGTGGTTCTGCTCGATGATGATGGCGAAGCCATAATCGAAAATTTAGAGGTTGATATCAATGGTCTGTCACACGCTGCATTTCAAACAATCAATGAAATTCAAAGTGGTAAATATTACTTTACAATTAGTAAAACCAATACAGTACCGGTTTTAAGCTTAAATCAAGATAGCGCGATTATTGATGTTGAAAAGGGCAAGTCTGTTTCATTAGCTGTCGATACAGCTGTCGCACAAGATATTGAAGATGGTGATATCAGTGATGACATTAAAATTTATCAAGCGCTTAATGCAGCGGGTAAAGTTACAGGTAACGGTGTAACAGAACTGACGCTAGCGGCAGACCAAACCGGTCAAGTTGGGCACATTGACTTTTATTATCACATAAAAGATAGCGATGGCAATAGCGCTATGAAAGTAAGACAAGTTGCCGTTAACCCGCTACCACCAATTTTACAAGAAGATGGCGAAACAGTTGTCGTCAGCGACTTAGAAGCCAATGCCTCGGCTGAGTTGTATATGCAAAATGTTGCGGGCACATTTGAATTAATTGGCACTAAAAAGGGTGATGCCAATGGCAAAGCAGTATTTGGTGAACTATCACCCGGTGTTTACTACGCAAAACAATTTGTCAACACCTTTGTCAGTGCGCCATCAGAACAAATATACTATGAAAATCCGGCCTATTTACACGGCAAAATCGTCGATTACAATGATCAGCCGATAGCTGGTGTAACATTTAACATTACCGACTTTGGTAAGGCGTTAAATGAAAAATCTGATCAAAATGGTGCATTTACCTTTGGTGTTGAAAGTCTAGCAATGGCGTTTGATGTAGGGTTTAAACTTGACAATATCAATTATACAATCAAAGCGACTTCTTCAGAAGACGAAAATGTAGTGGTTAACAAGGCAAATGTAGTTGGTCAACTGACGTTAAATGGTACCGCCTTAAGTGACGATCATATTGTGATGAAGTTATACAGACGTGCTGCCGACGGCAAGTTCTTACCAAGTGTATTGGCGAAGTTGACATATCAAGATGATTCCAGCTATAGGGCAAGGCAATTAATGCCAAATCAAACCTATCGCATTAAGGTGTTTTACAAAGCAGACGAAGATAATTTATATCCATTGACAGCATTTAGTTTTGATGTCAAACAGGCAGGCGTCATCAAAGTTGTCAATCACGATATTAACTATGGTATAGTCACCGATCAAAATGGTCAACCGCTATCAGACGTCAAGCTGACAGTTTATCCACCAGATAGAAATCTAAAACCAGATTTAGTGGCAGGCCCAGTCGCTTTACATGACACCACATTACTTTTAAATAACAACCAAAATGGTGCATTAACTGATCAAAATGGCCAGTTTGGCTATATGGTATACGATGATGTTGAATATGTTGTCGTCGCTCAAAAAGAGGGATATCAGGATGACTTTAAACTGCTTCATTCGGTCGATGGGCAGCTATTAGCGCCGTCTTTTACACTGCTACCAGAAGACGAATCAGCTTCGACCAATACGCAAACAGGTAATCAACAAACTGGTGGTACATCGAATAGTCAGGCGGATACGTCCGATCAAAATCAACAGACGACAGCTGTAGTTGTTGCATCTAATAATCAGGTTGGCAATCAGCAAAGTTTATTAGAAGTCGTGCGCGACAATTCTAGTGGTCTAACTGATCAGAACAGTGCCGCCGAACAGTCGGTTAACAACGATGGACATATTACTTATCATTTAGGTGAAAATGTCAGTGCTGTCAAAGTGACAGAACCGCCGAAACAGGGAACGCTGTTTAGTAATCCATTAAACGGTCAAGTTATTTATGTACCTACATTAGATGCCAATGGTGATGATAGCTTTACAATTAGCGCTACAAATAACAATACAGATGTAAGCACCACACAAAAAGTGCATATTGATGATGACTCGGCGGCAAGCGAAGCTGATCAAAATGCTTTATTGTTATCGCTTACTTCTGAAGTACGCAGTGGTTTTGTTGGCGATCAATTCGAACTATTTGCCGCTTATAAAAATAATTTAGGACGTAACATTGAAGGCGCAAATCTTGTTGTTGAGTTGCCAGATGGCTTTACTGTTGAAGGCGATTATCAGGTTGTCGACAATCACTTAATTATTCCGATAAGTGGCTTAAAGGCGGGCGAAGTTGGCAAACAGCGTCTACTGTTGAACAGCAATGGACAAGCAGCCGATATCAGTGTTATTAAGGGTCTAATTCAAGAAAATGGTTCAGACCAAGTAGCAGTGCAGTCATTATCAAAGTATCGCTTAAAGATGTATCAAACAGATAAATTGTATCATGTTGAACCCTATATTAAAGGGTTCCCAGATGGTAATTTCTATCAAGATCGACCAGTGACACGCGCCGAAATTGCAGCAATGCTCACGCGCGTATTGCAAGATGATATCCATCAGGTGGTTGCAAACGATATGACATTTAGTGATATTGCTGATGATGCGTGGTACGCTGGCTATATTGCTGAAGCGACTAGTAAAGGGTTGTTCCACGGCTTTACAGATGGCAGTTTCCGCCCCGATAAGCCAATTAGTCGGGCAGAACTAGCTAAAGTAATTGCTAACTATATTCAGGTTGATCGTAGCGAAATGGGTGTTATTGAACATCACTTTAGTGATATTGCTGGCCACTGGGCACAGTGCGCAATTAACGCTATGGGCAGAAATGGCATTTCAAATGGTTATAGTGATAACACATTTAAGCCAGATGAACCACTTAGTCGTGCCGAAGCTGTCAAAATGATCAACAATATGCTCTATCGTCAAGTTGTCGAAAATGTTGATGAAACATTTAAGGACTTAGCTAAAGAAAACTGGGCGTTTGGTCATATTGAAAGCGCTTATCGCGGTTATCATTTCAAAAAGGACGGCAATGGCGTGTATCAAATAAACGCACTGAAATAAGTATTAAAAACAAAGCGCGGCAACTATTGAAAGTTGCCGCGTTTTGCGTTGCGTGTGTTGTTGTGTATTTGTTGTGCGTTTAGCGCTTAAATAGAATTGTAATAAACTTGCCACCAGCGGTTTCGTTCATATTGGCTGGGTTAGAGCCATTTTGCCATCTGACGAAATCCCATTCTTCGTGATCCAAATTAGGTCGGCTGTAAATCACTTCTAAGGCCTTTAATGGTTCACGTGTTTTATCACGTGTGGTCCACAAGAAAATTGGCTTACTTGGTGTCATACCTTTAAATGATAAGAAATTCAAGTTTGTTGTATCGCGTGTAAAGGTAGCAACATTGCCGTTATGTGATAGTTGTCTAGTGTCTGGCAGACCTTCGTCAAAAATATCGTCGGATAGCTCAGCAAATAAATCTGTAATTGCTTGATCGGGGTCTTCAGTTAATTTGTAGCAGAGATAGATGTAACGACCTCCAGCTTTTTTATTTAAGTCCATATCGATTAAATAGTAGCCATTTAAGTTGCTAGAATTGTTCATTTCACCCGTAAAGCCTCCACCTATCATTGATCCAACTGAACCCATTGAACCAATTGTAGAACCGGTATTACTAGCAGAACACTTTGCGCGCGCTTCGGCAGCTGTTTTACCAGTGACAAATTTGATATCTTTAATATAGAGTTCAGATGGCCACTTGTCGGCGAGCACTTTTTGATCATTTAAGGTCTTAAATGCGTCTTTTAGTTTTTGGCTGCGCTCAGCAGTGTCACAGAGTTCCCAAATTGGCACTAAACCGCGTGCACCTGTTTTGCCAAATGCCACTAAAGTACCATTGTCTTCAAGCGTGGCTTCCCAGTTTTGTAGTGCTTTTTTGTCGTTCTTAAATTGACCCAAGTTAAGTGTCATTGCGCCACCTTGGCTTGTCAGGCGCTCGTCTTTAGTTGAGTCAAATTTTGATTTATTCTTAACATTTTGGTAACTGACTTCAGCATCGGCACCAAAAACAACGGCGTTAAAACTTGCCTTTGTTGCCAATTTAAAGTTTTCAAAGCTGGTTGATTCTTTCGCCTTCGCCGAAATGCTGTGGTCAACGCGGCCACCGGTTATTGAGTCAACTAATACATAGTGACCATAGTTGGCAAATACATCACTAGGCGAATTATTTTTATTATTGATATACTCGCTAACTGATGGCAATACATATTCTTTCAGATTAACTTTTGGCTGATTGATATAGACGGCATATTTTTGTACTAAGTAACTATAAGTCGAAAAATAAGTGTCTAATTTTTTAGTGCGTTCAGTGTCAAAATTAGTCGAAACCGAACCGCCAAAGCAGAGATAATCACCTGATATCTTAGTGTCTACTGTCATTTTTTCACTGTATTTTTTTATGCTTTTAGCAGCGGTTTGGTAGTTGATGCCCTTATCGAGACGTATTCTTTCAACTGCACCATCATTAACCAATCTTTTTATATCGAGTACAGGATACTTTAAGGCTTCAACTGAAGCGTATTCGCCAAACACATCGTAGCCGCGGCCGAGGCGCATGACAATTGGAATATCAGATTCGGTTGATTGTACCTGCATAACTTGATTTTGAGGCGTTAGTTTCCAAGCTTGCTCATCTGCTGGCTTTTCAAAATCTTGCTTTAAGCCAGCGATTTGTTGAGCGAGTTGTGGGTCGGCTAGCCCTTGGTTGGCAAGCTGTAAATTAGAGCCGTCTAATATACCGAAATTATTATTAGGCGTCAGTCTATTGCTAATTGCACCATCAAGTGCAGGGTTTTTCTTAATACTGCTGTCTACTTGATTATTGTTTTGGTTTTCTAGTGCTTCTCTCATGGCATCTAATTGCTGTGATTCGCGTGAACTAAGCGAATTAGATTGACCATTTAAAAAGTGACCTTCGCCCAACAGCGAATTTGAACCATCAGCAGCGTTATCATCGCCTTTTTGATTGTCATCTTCTTTGGCGTTGCCATTATCTGATTGACCTTGTTGTTGGTTCTGCTGCTGATCTTGGCGCTGATTCTGTTGCTGTTCTTGTTGAAACTGACCCTGTTGATTGTTTTGCTGTTGATTATTTTGCTGTTGATTATTTTGTTGTTGATTATTTTGTTGTTGATTATTTTGTTGTTGATTATTTTGCTGTTGATTATTTTGTTGTTGATTATTTTGCTGTTGATTATTTTGTTGTTGATTATTTTGTTGTTGATTATTCTGTTGTTGATTATTCTGTTGTTGATTATTTTGTTGTTGATTATTTTGTTGTTGATTATTTTGCTGTTGATTGTTTTGTTGTTGATTATTCTGTTGTTGATTATTTTGTTGTTGATTATTTTGTTGTTGATTATTTTGTTGTTGATTATTTTGCTGTTGATTGTTTTGTTGTTGATTATTCTGTTGTTGATTTTGATTGGGGTTAACCAGTGCAGTTTGATTGTCTGGGGTCATTGCCATATTGCTCTTAGCAATGGATACTTGTCTAGTTTCGCCGTTCCAACCGACTTGACAGTTTAACTCTTGCGAGACAAAGCGCACAGGCAACATGGTGCGACTGTTGATGATAATTGGCTTGACATTGACATCTTTTGGATCAATTGGTACTGTAAAACCATTAACGCGTGCCAATGGATTATCAATCCACATTTCAATTGTCGTGCCATCTAAGGCAACAGTTACTTTGCGCTCTATGCCGTCCCAACCGACTTGTGCCCCCAGCGGTGTGGCAACATAGCGAATTGGTAAAAGGGTACGCCCGTTATAAATTTGTGGTGCTGTATCCATCACGACAGGTACACCATTTACCGTACAAGTCGTGTTGTCAATTACAAAGCTAATGTCAACCCCCTTTGTAGCCTCACTGTTATCAGCATATGCGTTAAAAGGCACAGCTAATAAGCAAATGAGTAATAATGCGACCAATAAGTTCTTACTAGATTTCATCATTTCCTCCTATTTAGAATATTTTGTTAATATTAGTTTATCAGCTTATTTATTAATAACAATACACCGCAAGTCACTGATTGCTATCCGCAAGTCACTGATTTTTATCCACAAGTCATTCTTCATCCCAGAATATTCACACCACTATCCAAAAACCATGCGCCTGGTCGTAAATGCAAGCATTTACTGCTCGGTCGTGCATCCTACCTGGTCGTAAATGCAAGCATTTACTGCTCGGTCGTGCATC
>PDWJ01001473.1_pt1 | contig 42682 bp, 30 predicted proteins | sample 1430881 | NCBI WGS metagenome assembly PDWJ01 (sample SAMN01162460, study PRJNA174530) | Oral metagenome, whole genome shotgun sequencing project. | biome: Marine environment; feature: Marine mammal; material: Swab sample of the gingival sulcus; isolation source: swab sample of gingival sulcus...
TTTTGACTTCCATTGCAAAACGGAGAATGAACATTTTATTATTGAGATGCAGCAATGGTACAAGCATGATGTTGTGCAGCGTTTTTATGTTTATCACGCACTTGGTGCAGCCCTTCAGCTAGAAAAAATGCCTAAAAAAATCATTCCTCTATCTGACGGGAAAACAAAAAAGATAAAGGATTACGGCGAACTCCTACCGACGATCACCATTATTTGGATGGTTCACGACACGCTTAACTTCACCGAAGGGCGTGTAAGTTATGTTCTTACGCCTGAATATATTGCGGACTTTTTGAAAGATAGTGAGTTGTGGACAAGCGAAAACTGTCAGATGATACTGGACAAACGCAAGGAGATGAACGCTTTGCTTACCAACGCGGAGAAGAATATAGATTTCTTAAAGCAAAACAAGATTATTTATGCGTTTCAGAAAAACATTGTTAAGAACGACCAGTTAAGTAAATATTACGCTTGGTTTGAGTTTGCACAAAAGACATTGGAGAAAGTGGAAGGCGTTCAGCGATACAACGAGGGGATTATAAGGAAGCAACGCAAGAAATACGAAAAAGAACTCACCGAAGTCAAGGCAAGGGAAGAGGAAGAGCGCAGACAAAAAGAGGAGGAACGCAGACAAAAGGAAGAGGAACGTCGAGAGAAAGAGGAGGCAAAGCGAAAACTTGCAAAACGGATGCTAAAATATGGTGAGTCGATTGAGGACATAATGGAAGAGACGGGTTTATCGGAAGATGAAATACGAAAGTTGAAATGACTGCTATCAGGTGTTTAATATTTAGCAACTTAAATGAAAAATGTTTTGGGTGCGTTTGCCCTGCGTTTTGTTCGTTTGATAAGAAGTAAATAACCTTTTCAACTTAACGATTTTTTCAGTTTTTACTCCGAAGTACGTGCTTTTAGGAAAAAGACTTAACTAAAAAAGGCAACATGTTTGCAATAATCGCGACATTTATCAACACTAAATGACTTGAAAGTACTGAACACCAAGTAATCAAAGTTGTTAACCAAGCTCGGAAAAAACAACCCTCATATTTCAGTACATCAGAATGTGTAGGTTTGTGTTTAATGTGTTTATTATTAGTGTTTTATGGTTTTGGGGAGTGCGTTTGGATCGTTGCCGATTAAGGGTGAAATGTATCAAAATTCAGGAAGCAAAAAATGCAAATCAGTCCGGTTATTTTTGTTCAAGGTTTTGTGTTAATTATAACTTGAATTTAGATGTTTTTTTTTCTGAAAAAAATTGTATTATTGTAATTAAATCAATTCTTAAAACTATGTCAAAGATTATCTCAGCGAAAATTTTTCTTTTGTGCGCTATTACTGTGTTGTTATTAGGGGCATCAAATACGCATGCTCAATACTTCAACGATGTGAATGCCAATATCTATGGTTATATGAACTGTAGTGGAAACTGGATTGATGTAGATTTGGATGGAGATGCGGATTTATTGCTTACCGGTGAACTTTACAAGGGTGAGAGAAGCTCAAAACATTCCAATATTTTTCGAAATGCTAACCGAAAAAACAGATTTCCAAGGATGCAAAACATTCTTCAAAATGTGGGACATAGTGCCACAGATGTAGGAGACTATGATAATGATGGCGATGATGACGTACTATTGTCCGGAATTAATTCGTCAGGAAAATATGTAACTATTTTGTACAGAAACAACAGAAGTCGCGGTTGGCAAATTGCAAATTCAAGTTTTGTAGGTGTTGCAAAAGGTGAAGTACGATTGGATGATTATAACAATGATGGTAAAAAAGATGTAATCATTTGTGGTGAAACACAAAGTGGTTCGTACGTTACGTACATTTATAAAAACATAGGTGGAAATAAATTTAGACGAATTAATGCCGGAATTGAAGGTGTTAGACATGGCTCTGTAGATTTGGGTGATTATGATTTGGATGGTGACCTTGATTTATTGGTGTGTGGTGAGAGCAGTTCTGCCAGACCTGTTACAGCCATTTACACAAATGATGGTCGTGATCGTTTTATAAAAACTTCTACTGAAATTCCGGGTGTACAATTTAGCGATGCTAAGTGGGGGGATTTTGATAGTGATGGTCTTCTCGATATTGTGATTACCGGAGAAACTCAGGACAAACAAATTATCACACGTATTTTTCAAAACTTGGGTGATGGTAGCTTTGTTGGTAAGAGCTTCAATATTAAAGGTGTAAAAAATGGTCATGTTTCTTGGGGTGACTATGATGATGATGCCGATTTGGACTTGTTGGTAACAGGTGAAAGTTATGGAAGACGTATTGTTTCCAGTGTTTATCGTAATGATCGTGATCAAGGATTTGTTGATATTAGTACCAACCTTACTCCGGTGTTTTATAGCGATGGTGAATTTGCTGATTATGATTCTGACGGTGACTTGGATTTATTTATTAGTGGTATGACGAAAGATTATCGCTATGTCGCTAAGGTTTATAAAAATGATAAACAACTGTTGGCACCTAAGGGCGGTTATGGTTTTGGCGATGGTTCCGGATCAGGCGGTAATGGCTCTGATGATGGTGGCGGTGGCGATTGGGCAAGTATCAAAATGCCGGAAGAAAGAGTTCATACATCTTATTTCTATCTTATTTCTTCATGTTTCTGCTTGCCGGATTCTTCATACTATGTAGAACCTGATTACCACGTGTTCTACAGTCAGGTGTTTAGATTGGAAGTTCCTTATTCTACATCAATTCAGTACTTCAATACAATTATTTCAAATAATGATAATTGGGGACGAATTAAGGGATCGCATATTTCAAAAGGGTTTGAATCTTGGAGTGAAGCTGAAGAAGCTCGTAAAAAGATGATAGCCAGTTATAGAGATGATCACTATCAGGAACATTATGTAGTTTTCTAATTCTTTTTCCAAGAAAACTCGAACTTACGAAAAGCATGCTCCCTTCGTGTGTTTTTAGAATGTTCGAGTTTTTGAGGCTTGTTTAGACTAAAAATGGTCATTTACTACCGATGTAAATGACCATTTTTTTTGAAGACAAGAAAGATAAAGAGTTTGATAAAGTGGTCTTTACAGAGAAATGCTATTTAGTTTTATAAATATTTCTCTGCATACCCAAGCATCGGTAGCAGCGTAGCGTAACTGGGAAGTTGATAACACATCGGCTTCCCAGTTGCTTATTTGTTGACGCTTGCTAATTCTATATCCCAGAAAAATTGCCGACAGTTTTTTTACACCGATGCTTTTAAATCCAAGTTTTGTGCAGTGTGTGTTCAAATCCAATACGTTTTCGGGTATAAAGTTTAAATGCTCCCTGAGTTCTTTGATGTCGTTATCAATAGCAATCCCTATTTTCTTTAATTTTTTACTTTCAAAAATTTTTTTCAAATCAGGGTGGAAGCCGGTTTTGTTGAGTCTTATCAAATACACAGCATTATGCGTAGCAATTTGTAATAATGCCACCGCATTGAGTTTGCCTTTCTTAAATGTTGGTTTTGTTTCGGTGTCAACACCAACAATAGTTTCACGAAGGATTACTTGTACAATTTGAGGAATATCCTGCTTGTTTTCAACTACAACAATTTCTCCTTCGTAAGCTTTTAGTTCAAGGTTACGGATTTCTTCCTTAGTAATTTCTTTTTGCCATTCCATGATTTAATAGCATTCGTCTATAAGTCCGACTTCTTCGTTGTGCTTGGCTTCCATTAAAATAAGCCTAAATCACGATAGTTTGTTGCGCTTTTTTCGAACGGCGATATTTTTCACCATTCACGATGATTCTTTTGATACCGTGTTTTCGCAGTGCTTCGGTGTTGAGTGTTATTTCTTTTATTCGGGATGTGTTAATGATTAACTTTTTGCCTTTTACCTCAAAATCCAATTTACCCGACTTGTATTTGTTGTTAAATACATTGTAATAATAGCCTTTGTTAATTGTGCCGCTCAGTTTCAATTCTTTGTCGTTGCGCAACAAGGTTAAAGACGTTTTGTCGCCTGCCTTTTTCTTCGACTTGTAGTAAAATGGCGAGTAAGGAGACTTCAAGGTGTCTTTTTCCATCATTAAAATTACATCACCAACTTCAACGCCTAATCGGACAGCCGTACAAGTGTCATTTTTAAAACCTTTTACTTTGAGACCTTTACCTCGGTGTTGATAATCATATTTTAGACCAAAATACGCCTTATCGTTAAAAACCTTCAAGGCATAGTTGTTATGCCATTCTTTTTGTTGTTGTGTTGTATCTAGTTTACTTATTGAAAGGTATGAGTCAAGATTGTTTCGGATGGATGATGTTTCCCACGATATTTTTTTCAAATTCTCATTACTATTTTCCTTAATAAAAGAGATAATAGTTTCTTGTTCCGTTGCGAGGTAAGCCATTTCATGGTTTCCGTCCGGTCTTTTGTAGCTTACGTTTTTGTTAAATTTTTTCAAATAATCAATGGTAGGGTCAATCTGATTGATTGGGTAAAGCATGTCGCTTTTTGTATTTATGATCAACATTGGCTTTTGGTTGGTGTTTTCCGGAAATAGATCAAACTGTCCAAGTTTTTGAGCAACTTTAACACTTCCATTCATTGCGATAAAACCTGCAAATGGTAGGGGTTTTGTCATTGAAAAGTAGAGCACTCCCGAACCGCCATCGGAAAAGCCGCTCAGGAAAATTTTATTTTTATCGATATTCAACTTATTTGCAGCATCTTCAATTTCGCCAAGCACCATGTTTACACCAACACTATCAAACCATGTAGCCCCTTTTTGTCCAAACGAAAACATCAAATAGAAACCACCTTTATTTGCCAAATCTATCAGTTGAGATTTTTGCATGTATTGTAAAGGATCTTTTTTCAGGTTTGTGCCGGATACTGCTCCGTGTAAATACACCAAAAGCGGATTTTCAGCCAACGTGTCCATCGTGTCGGGAGTATATACAATGTAAGGACGTTCCACATTGTCAGCACATTTATAGTTTAATAAACTATAATGTCCGTCTTGCCCAAAACTCTGAAAAGAAAAGATCAATAATAGTTGTAAATAAAAAATACGTTTCATCTGTTTAGAATTTTGTAATCAAGCCTGAGATATGGAACAGAACGCTAATCATCTGTGTGTCTTAATTTATCTCAGACATTGTCTGGTTGATGCTGTTTGAATTAAGAAGCCAAATTTATGAAAATTTGATGAACAAACAATCAGCTAACAATCTGAACATGTCAAAATACGTTATTCCAAAAGTTAAAAATTGAATTACTTTTGCGAGACAATGAATGATGCAATAACTACAAAAACGATATATTCAGCTTTAAAAAAATATTTCGGCTATGATTCTTTTCGCCCATTGCAGGAGGATATTGTAAATGCTTTAATCAATGGAGAGGATGCTGTTGTCATTATGCCGACCGGAGGGGGGAAGTCTATCACTTTTCAGCTTCCGGCTGTTGTAATGGACGGAGTAGCATTGGTATTATCTCCGCTTATTGCATTAATGAAGGATCAAGTAGAAGCATTAAGAACCAATGGAATAAGTGCTGCGTATATCAACTCTTCCATGTCGAGTGCCGAACAATCAGAGGTTATTGCACAAGCAATTCAGGGCGAAATAAAATTGCTCTACCTTTCTCCCGAGAAGCTGTATTCGTATGGTTTTGAGGAGGTGTTGCAACAACTTCCGGTGAGTCTGATAGCTGTTGATGAAGCACATTGTATTTCGCAGTGGGGGCATGATTTCAGACCGGAGTACACAAAGTTGGGATTTCTGAAAAAACAATTTCCGAAAGTTCCCGTAGTTGCTTTAACGGCGACAGCGGATAAGCTTACGCGTCAAGACATCATCAAGCAACTCAGTTTGCCTGCACCGCGATTGTTTTTGGCTTCTTTCGATCGACCTAATTTGAGTTTAACCGTTTACCCCGGGCAAAACAGGTACAGCCTTATTTCATCTTTTATCCGTCGGCGACCAAACCAGTCGGGCATTATTTATTGTTTGTCTCGGAAGTCGACCGAGAAAATTTGCGAAAAACTGAATGATTCGGGTATAAAAGCTGAGTTTTACCACGCCGGATTATCCACCGACCAACGAAGTCGTGTTCAAGAAGCCTTTCTGAAAGATGAAGTCCCGGTTATTTGCTGCACAATTGCCTTCGGAATGGGAATTGATAAGTCGAACGTGCGATGGGTTATTCACTATAACCTACCAAAGAATATTGAAAATTATTATCAAGAAATTGGTCGTGGCGGCAGAGACGGATTGCGCTGCGATACACTGCTGTTTTACACCTATGCCGATGTGATGTTGCTGAAAAAAATCATTGACGATGGTGCGAATAAGGAGGTGCAGATGAATAAACTTGATCGGATGAGCGATTATGCAAATAGTAAAATTTGCAGAAGAAAGGTTTTATTGTCTTACTTTGGTGAACATCGTGAAGAGAATTGCGGAAATTGTGATGTTTGCAAAAATCCACCCGAGACCTTTGACGGTACGGTACTCGCGCAAAAAGCTTTATCAGCAATAACGCGCTTAAAAGAAAAAGTCGGAATGAATCTGCTCATTGATGTTTTGCGTGGTTCCATGAAGCAAGAAATTAGAGATAATCAATTTTTTACCATAAAAACCTTTGGTGCGGGCAAGGACATTTCATTTTTGGCTTGGCAACAATACCTGTTGCAGATGTTGCATCAGGGGCTTTTTGAAATTGCTTATGACGATCACCAAAATATTCGGCTGACGCCTTTAAGCCGTAAGGTTTTGTTTGATGGTATGAAAGTGGAACTTGTAAAGTTGCAAAGCTGGGCAAAGAAAAACGAACAAAACATAAAGAAGGTAGAAAAGAAAACAAAGGCTCAGATACTTGTTGATGAACTGTTTGAAGAACTCCGACAATTACGTTTCGAGGTTTCTAAAGAAGAGTCCGTTCCTCCATACGTTATTTTTAGCGATCATTCTTTAAAGGAAATGGCAAAGGAACGACCAACCACGGATGATGAATTCCTTCATATCTCGGGTGTTGGGGAATACAAGCTGAAACAGTACGGTGATGTTTTTATTGATCGAATAATTAAATTTATCAATAAAAGTTCTCAATCATCAAAAATGAAAGGCTCTACCTATATTCAAACCTATTCCTTGCTAAACGAAGGGAAAACTTTGAAACAAGTAGCAGAAATAAGGAACTTGAATCCGGTGACGATTTATTCGCATTTGGCATATCTTTATGAGCGAAATTATGATATAGATATTTCGAAGTATATCAGTGATTATGAGTTGGCTAAGGTTGTTGAGTTGTTAAAAGGCTATCAAAGCACACCTCCATTAAAAGAACTATATCAGAAACTTAATGAGGAAATTGATTACGGTGCAATACGGTTAGCGATTGCTTATTATGACAAACACGACAATTGAAAAGTTTTGGTAGCGAGAGCGGCATTTATTGTTAATCTTGATTGTGATTGGGTGTAAAGTGTCAAATTTTGATTAACTTGCACCTCTAATAAATAAAATTTCTATGATCAAAAAATTATTACTTTTTATTTTAGTTGCTGTAAGCATCAATACGGCAATGGCTCAGTTTAGCATTGATGCGGAAATAAGAACTCGTGGCGAATACAGAGATGGTTACAAAACCATTCCTCGTGATGCCATATCAACAAATGCTGCTGTACTTGAAGCGACAACTCCGTTGGCAGTGGTTGCGCAAAGAAGCCGATTAATTGCAAATTATAGATCCAAGAAGTTTGAAGCCAAACTTAATTTTCAAGATGCTCGAATTTGGGGACAATTTGGAAATGCTAATAGTGCAGTTGGCTTGTACGAGGCTTGGGTAAAATACAAATTTAACAAAGTTCTTGCTTTGCAAGTTGGTCGAATGCCTTTAGCTTATGATGATGAGCGCATCTTGGGAGCAGGAAACTGGAGAACTCAAGCGAAAAGTAATGACCTTGCTCGCTTGATAATTTTTTCAAAAAAGCTTCAAATGAACGCGCATCTTGGCTTTGCAATCAATAATGATTTTGACGATGAGGCAGCAGCTTTCCAAGCTCCATACTTTTCTAATGATCGTACATACAAAAACTTGGCTTATCTGTGGATTAACAAAAAGTTTTTCAATAAAGCGTTGGAACTTTCCCTTGTTGGTATTAATGAAGCAAAACAATATACCGCTAGCGGTCTCGCGGTGGTTGATACCGCATTAATGAATCGAATGACTTTGGGGGCTTATCTTAAATTCAAAAAAGGAATGTTCTTCGTTGAAGGTGCTTATTATCAGCAATTAGGTAAAGATACCTATGGAAAATCGGTAAATGCAAATTTTTACTCTGCACTTGCTATGGTTGAGGTGTCTGAAGGTATCCGTTTGGGAGCAGGATATGATCATTACTCAGGTACTGATTTGAGCGGCGACCGAAGCGAAAATAACACGTTCCAAAATACGATGGGGTCAAAACACAAGTTTCTGGGATGGATGGACTATTTTACAACTTTTCACGAGCAACGAGCATTGGCAGGGGTGAATGATGTGTATGCAAAAGCAAGCATCAAACTCAACAATAAAAATAAGCTTGTGGCTTTTTACCATCTGTTTTCGTTAGATCAGGGACATCTGGAATATCACGATCTTACTACAGGTCATTTTAGTGTTGTTGCTGTTGATAAATCTTTGGGCTCGGAGATTGACCTTGTGTACAGCTACAAGGTAAATCCCGATTTGGTATTTAGTTTAGGGTACTCAACAATGCTTTACACCAAAAGCATGGAAACCTTGAAAAATATACCTGAAGGTACCGGGAATTTTGCTCATTTCGGATGGCTTCAAATGACTTACAAACCAAATTTCTTTACCTATAAGAAAGGGTCATCAAAACGATCAAGCCGACAGGCTAACTCTTTTACGAAGCCGACAGGACGAAAAAAAACCAAAGCAAAAAAATCTGAACGTTTAGAAAGAAAATCAGGAAAATAATTCTTAGAGAGGCAAAAACATTATTTTCTTTATTTGTTTAATTAAGAAAGAAAAAACACAAAATATGAGTACAAAATCAATTATAGAATCGGTGGGATATATTATGAAAAAGGAGCGTGTTGCTTCTTATAACCCTGCAAAAGAAACCGGAGTTATGGTTTTAGAAGATATCGCTCCATTCACAGGTTATTATGAATTTTTTAATATTCCGAAAAGTGAAGAAGAAGTTTCTGAGCGCAGTGTATTCTTGGTGTTGAAATCGAATAGCGTAACACGTATGTTTGAAGATGCTATTGTGAGAAAAACAGTTGAAATCAAAAATCGTAATCCGAAATTCCGGGACTTTGATGTTGCGATTGCTGAGTTGAACGTTTTGAATGAAACAATGGTTGCCATAAGAGTGCTCACCGATAAATTGAATCTACTTCCTGAAATCATTGAAGAATATCAAAAGCAAGGTGTTGTGTTTGCAAAATATCGCACCATTGAAGATAATAATTCTCGAATTAAAGTGCTGAAGTGGATGGAAATGGAAGTAAAGGATGCAGGCATATTCACCGCTATGGACATTCCGGACACTTACTATTTGGAATTGCCATGCCATTTGACTTGGGAACAATTTGAAGAAATTACCGTAAAGATTAAAAACAATTTGGAGTCTGTTCATTTTGATGCGGCACAGGCAGCGCTGTATTCAAAAGATGGATTTAATGATTTTGTTCGCGTATTTGATCGTGAATCAGATCTTGAGTATTTGCGAATGCTTAAAGCGAAATATGAAGCTGAATCTAAGCGATTGATGTAATTAGTGACCACCTATTTACAGCGTTGAGGATTTAATTTTATGTGTCGCCCATGAATGTTAGAGAAATAAAAATTAGCGAATATAACTATGCTTTACCGGAGGAAAAAATTGCTTTTTTTCCTCTGGAAAAAAGAGACCATTCAAAAATACTTACTTATACAAACAATGCGATCGGTGAAGATAAATTTTATAACATCGCAAATTATCTTCCCGAAAGATCGCGTTTGTATTTTAATGATACAAAGGTTGTTCGTGCCCGATTGATATTTCAAAAACCAACAGGAGCAAGAATCGAACTCTTTGTTTTAGAGCCTGTTTCTCCGATAACTGAAATACAACAGGCATTTCAGGTTAAGAAAGAGGCAACGTGGAAATGTTTTATTGGAAACGCAAAGAAATGGAAAACAGGAGCATTACAAATGCGTTTTTCTGTGGATGGTGAAGAATTTATTCTCAACGCTGAAAAGGGAAAGCAGGTCGACAATGCCTTTCTGGTTCGTTTTTTTTGGCAGCCGGAGAGCTTGAGTTTTGCTCATGTTTTGGAGCAAATCGGAAAAATACCTTTACCACCTTATATCGATCGTGAAGCAAAAAAAGAAGACAGTGAACGCTATCAAACAATTTATGCTAAACACGATGGAAGTGTTGCTGCCCCAACCGCCGGGTTGCATTTTACCGAAAAGGTGTTCTCTGCTTTAGAGAAGAAAAAAATAACTAAGGGCTTTGTAACTCTCCATGTTGGAGCAGGAACTTTTAAACCTGTTGATGCTGAGAAAATTGGAGATCACAATATGCATCATGAGCAAATTTTTGTGAGCAAAGATTCTTTGAAGGACTTACTTGAAAAAGATTTTTCTAAGCTTATTGCTGTTGGAACAACATCGGTCAGAACACTGGAAAGTCTTTACTGGATTGGTGTAAAACTCATCAAAAACCCCGAACAAGGCATTCCGGAACTGAAACAGTGGGATCCATATACTTTGGGTTTAGACATTTCGCGAGAAGAAGCCTTGAAAGCAATCATCAAGTATTTGGATCGGGTCAACTTGGATTTTTTGTATAGCGCAACGCAATTGATGATTGTTCCGGGCTATACATTTAAAATGGTGGATGGTATTGTTACAAACTTTCACCAACCTCAAAGCACCTTGCTTTTATTGGTGTCGGCATTTATCGGCGAAAAATGGAAGGATGTGTATAATTATGCCCTCAAAAATAATTTCCGATTTTTAAGCTATGGCGATAGTTGTTTGTTTTTATAGTTTTGTAAGTTTCCCGATGTAGTTGTAAAATCCTCACCGCCAACGGCGAGTGCATCAGCGAAAAATTGGTAGTGGAGTAAGGGTTTGTGGAAATCAAAAAAAGCTCCTCATTCGAGGAGCTTTTTTTGATTATTTTTTAAAAGTGATTAGTGATTTGCAAGATAATCAGCAACGCCATCAGCGTCTGCTTTCATTGCGTCCTTACCGTCTTCCCAGTTTGCAGGGCAAACCTCACCATTTTCTTCAAAGAATCTTAAAGCATCTACCATACGCAATGCTTCATTAATATTACGTCCTAAAGGAAGGTCATTAACCACCTGATGGCGAACAACACCTTGTTTGTCAATCAAGAATAAACCACGGTAAGCAACAGCTTCGCCGTTAAATTCCATTTCACCATCTTCGTTGTAATCGTATTCACCTGCAAGAACATCAAAGTTTTCAGAGATGGTCTTTGAAAGGTCTGATACTAATGGAAACTTAACACCTTCAATGCCTCCTTTATTCTTTGGTGTGTTCAACCAAGCCCAGTGTGAGAACTTAGAATCTATAGAACAACCTACAACTACTGTATCTCTTTTTTCAAATTCTGCTAATTTTTCTTGAAAAGCAAGAATTTCCGTAGGACACACAAATGTGAAATCAAGCGGGTAGAAGAAGAATACTACATATTTTTTTCCAATAAATTGTTCAAGAGAATACTTTTCTACAAATTCTCCACCATTAACAACCGCATCTGCCTCAAAAAGAGGAGCTTTTTTTCCAACTAATACTGACATATCTTATTTTTTATTATTTGTTTTTTTGTTTCTTTAATTACTTATACAAATAGAAAGCTAAAAGGTTTAACTTCTATTCAAACGAATACAACCGGATTGTTGTATGTTTGTTATAAATAATTGTTTTTTAATGTTTTGTAAAAAAGAAAGGTTACCTTATTGATAACCTTTCTATCTTATGTTTAAACTTTTTCAAAGTGTCTTACCACGCGAAATGAGGAAAATCTTTCATCATTTCATTAACACGAGCTCTAACAGAAGCAATAACTTCTTCATTCTCAACATTAGAAATCACTTCATCAATAAGAGCAACTATTGGAGCCATGTGCTCTTCTTTAAGACCTCTTGATGTGATTGCAGGAGTTCCCACACGCAAACCGGAAGTTTGGAACGGTGAACGACTATCAAACGGAACCATGTTTTTATTGACAGTGATGTCTGCTTTCACAAGTGTGTTTTCAACAACCTTACCTGTTATTTCAGGGAATTTTGTTCTAAGGTCGATAAGCATAGAGTGGTTGTCAGTACCGCCTGAAATCACTTTATAACCTCTTTTGATAAATTCTTCAGCCATAACAGCAGCGTTCTTTTTGGTCTGCAACTGGTACTCTTTGTACTCAGGAGTAAGAGCTTCGCCAAAAGCAACAGCTTTAGCTGCGATTACATGTTCAAGAGGACCGCCTTGAATGCCCGGGAATACGGATGAATTAAGGAGTGTTGACATTTTCTGAACCACACCTTTCTTTGTTTTCTTACCCCAAGGATTGTCAAAATCTTTACCCATTAAGATAATACCACCTCGAGGTCCGCGAAGTGTTTTGTGTGTTGTTGAAGTAACAATGTGTGCATGCTTAACAGGGTTTTCAAGTAGTCCTGCTGCAATAAGTCCTGCAGGGTGAGCCATGTCCACCATAAAAATTGCACCAATCTTATCAGCAATAGCTCTCATTCGCTTGTAATCCCATTCACGAGAATATGCTGATGCGCCACCAACAATCATTTTTGGTTTTTCTCTTAGAGCAACTTCTTCCATCATATCATAATCAACCAAACCTGTTTCTTCATCAACCCCATAAGAAATAGCATTGTAAAGAATACCGGAAGTATTCACGGGTGATCCGTGAGAAAGGTGTCCGCCGTGAGAAAGATCAAGCCCCATAAAAGTATCGCCGGGTTTCAAAACCAATGAAAATACTGCCATGTTAGCCTGTGCTCCGGAGTGTGGTTGAACGTTTGCGTATTCAGCACCAAACAATTCACATATTCTGTCAATGGCAAGTTGTTCACTCTTGTCCACAACTTCGCAACCACCGTAATAACGCTTACCCGGATATCCTTCAGCATACTTGTTTGTCATAACTGAACCCATTGCTTCCATTACTTGCTCACTTACAAAGTTTTCAGACGCGATAAGCTCAATACCATTCAACTGACGTTGTCTTTCTTCTTCGATCAGATCAAAAATCTGTTTATCTCTAACCATTTTATAATAATTTTTTGTTAATGACTAAATGTTATAATGCTCTATAAATCAAACCATACAGTCTGTGATTCAAGATGCGACTGCAAAGGTAAAAATCTTTTCATATATCCGACACACAAACAATAGTTTAGACAGGGCAAACGCATCTAAAATATTTTTCGGGTTAAGTTTCTAAATATCAATTTATTAATTTGTTTTTACCGGATTAAAGTCGTATATTATACCTAATAATCAGATAAATATATCAAATTGAAAAGCAAAGAGCAAATAGAATCCGAAGGATTCAAATGTTTATAGCAAAAGATGAAGATGTTATACGACCCCTTCGGGGTCGAAATACACATAAAATCAAATTTCTATAAATGTTTCATCCCTTCGGGATAATTACAAAAACAAAGAACAAATAGAACCCAACATTGAGTTTTAAATGTCGCCTTTAACGAAGACCATTCCCGCAAAAGAACTGGGAATGCTGCTCAAAATTTTTCTACTTTAAATAGAATAGCTCTAAATCTATTAAAAAAAGATAATACTAAAATTGGCATTAAAGGAAAACGGAAAATGATTGGATGGGATAACAGCTATGTGTTTAAAGTATTACAAAATTAGATGCAATTGTTGCAATGAATATCTTATACGATGTGGGAGCTCGCGATGAGTCTCCTGATAAGACAGGCTTTGCGCATCTCTTTGAGCATCTTATGTTTGGAGGTTCAAAGAACATTCCGAAATTTGACGCTCCACTTGAACTTGCCGGAGGAGAAAACAACGCGTTTACCGGCAACGATATTACAGATTATTACATTACAATTCCGAAACCTAATTTGGAAACAGCTTTTTGGTTGGAGTCCGACAGAATGATGGATTTAGCTTTTTCGGAAAAAAGCCTTGAGGTTCAGCGTCAGGTGGTTATTGAGGAGTTTAAACAGCGGTATCTGAATCAGCCCTACGGTGATGTGTGGCTCAAACTTCGACCTTTGGCATACAAAAAACATCCGTATATGTGGCCAACCATCGGTAAAGAAATCGCACATATCGAAAATGCTACCATGGATGACGTAAAAGCTTTTTACAAACGCCATTACAATCCTTCGCAAGCAATTATGGCAATTGCCGGGGATGTTGATTTGGATATTATTCATAAGTATTGCGACAAGTGGTTTGCACCAATTCAAAACCAAGGTTCTTACGTGAGAAACATTCCTCAGGAAGATGTTCAAACGGAGGCTCGCTTTATGGAAACGTATCAAGATGTACCGTCCGATAAGATTTACAAAGTATTTCCAATGTGCGAAAGACTTCATCCCTTATATCACGCTACGGATATGATTTCCGATATTTTGAGTAATGGGGAGTCTTCGCGATTGTATCAAAATTTGGTAAAAAGTAAACAATTGTTTACGGATGTTAACGCCTACATTACCGGAGATTTGGATAAGGGCTTGTTTGTGTTTACCGGAAAGCCTGCTGATGGTGTTGATTTGGAAACGGCAGATCGCGCGCTTCAAGAAGAAATGGTAAAATTGCAAAACGATCTTGTGAGTGATTATGAGTTACAAAAAATAAAAAATAAGATCGAAGCCATTATGAAGTTCTCCGAACTTAAAGTTGGCGACAAAGCTTTTCAGCTATGCTTCTACGAATTGCTTGGCGATGCCAATATGCAAAACACCGAAAATGAAAAATACAACAGTGTTACTCGCGAATTGATACGATCAACGGCGCAAGATTTGTTTAAACCTGAAAAAAGTACAACGCTCTATTACCATTCAAAGCAACAATGATTATGAATCTAAACAGAACACTCGCACCCCAAATTCAGCAAGCAAATGACATCCGACTTCATAAACCGGACAACTATCAGCTAAGCAACGGCATTGATGTTTTTGAATTTAATATCGGGTCGCAAGAATTAATAAAAGTCGAATTTATTTTTAGAGCCGGAAGCTGGTACCAAAACAAAGCTTTTGTGGCTGCTTTTACCAATTCACTCATCAAGTCGGGAACAAAAAAGTTTACTTCAAAAGAAATTGTTGAAAAACTTGACTTTTATGGTGCTTACTTGGAGACATATGCCGGAAAAGACAATTCAATTATTAGTCTTTATACCTTAAACAAGCATCTGAATAATACCCTTAGCATTCTTGAAGATTTGGTTAAGAATGCTACATTTCCTCAAGAGGAGCTTGATATTTTGCTTGCCAAGCAAAAGCAAAAATTAAACATTAATAAACAAAAAGTAAGCTTTGTTGCCGGAGAACACCTGAATGAGGTTTTATTTGGTGAAGATCACCCTTATGGAAGACGGCAAAAGGAGGAATATTTCGATAGGATTCAAAGGGAAGATGTCTGTGGTTTTTATAAATCGTACTTCACGCCAGACAACTGCACCTTGATTGTTGCCGGAAATGTTCCTTCGGATATGAGTCGGCTTTTGGAATTGCATTTTACAGATTGGGAAAAGGGGACAAGAGCAATTGTGAATCATGCCGATCCGGTATCGGCAATCGAAAAGCAGCATTTTTTTGAAAAACAGGGAGCTTTACAATCGGCAATTCGCGTAGGTAAGGTAATGTTTGGACGTGAGCACCCCGAGTTTAAAGAGCTGATGGTGCTCAACACAATTTTGGGCGGTTACTTTGGTTCTCGCCTTATGACCAATATTCGTGAAGACAAGGGCTATACCTACGGCATTGGAAGTGCTTTGGCAACTCAAAAACATGCCGGCTACTTCTTTGTAAGTACCGAAGTGGGGGCAGATTTTACGAAGGATTCTTTGAATGAAATTTATAAGGAAATGGATATTCTTCGTAATGAGTTGGTCTCAGAACATGAAATGCAACTCGTCAAAAACTACATGATTGGCAGTTTTATGAGAAGCATTGACGGACCGTTTGCTTTGTCAGATAAATATAGAGTCTTGCTGAATTATGAATTGGATTTTGACTATTATCACAGTTTTATAGATGTGGTTAGGAATATGCGTGCAGAAAGAGTTCGCGAACTGGCACAGCAATATCTCGAACCGGAATCATTCTATCAGGTGGTCGCCGGAAAGATGATTTAAAATCAAAAAAAACATGACGGATAATGCGTTCGGGAATAACAAAGAATAAGATTTTATCGTTATAGTTTATATTTTAGTCTTTTTATCAACAGACAATGTCTGCGATAATTATTAAGGTGCATGGTGGGGTGATTAAAATTCTGCCTTCTGTTTTCGCTCTTCTTATAAAACTTTAAGTACATGAGAATAACGGTTTTCTTATTTTTTGTTGGTTTGTCTATGCAGCTAAGAGCTCAGTCTGACATTCCCGAACTAAAATGTCTTTCGATGGATGATAGCGGGCAAATGACTGTAATTTGGGAATCTCCCGATGATCCTTCCGGCGTTCTTAACTACAACATCTACCTTTCGTACGATGAAAATACGAATTTTACTCCGGTGGGGCAGGTTGCGGCTTCCGAAACATCAGCAGTGATACCTGCTGATATTGAGAGCGTTCAATATGTTAAACTTAGCAGCACAACAAATGCGGGTGAAAGTGGCTTTTCTGAAACTTTATGCACAATTATTCCTGAAATTATAAATAACGGTGATGGAAACTTCACCATTCGATGGAATCCGAGCATTGCGGATTATTTTATTAATAATGGCTTAGAATATCAAATATATAAATCTGAGGATGGTGTAAATTACCATCATGTAGGCAGTACTTCGAACACAAGTTTTGATGACTATGTTTGTACCGGACTTACTTTTTACTGTGTTGAAATTGAGGGAGATGGTTGTGTTTCAATGTCAAAATCAGTCAGCGAAATATATACAGATATTACACCTCCAACGGGACCTGATCTTATTATTATTTCGGTAGATGAAAATGGACACACTTTTTTGGAATGGAATCCTTCGCCCGAACCGGATATCGATCGTTACGTGATAGAACACTATGAATTTGAAGATAACCGTTGGAAATGGATAAAGTACGATTCCGTTCCTGCCGGAACGCACACTTACGTTGATAGAAAATTTGATGCGTGCAATGAAGCACAAACCTTTGTGGTGTATGCCGTAGATCATTGTGGAAATAAATATGCGCCGAATCAACTGAATCCGCCAACAACAATCTTGTTAGATGAACCTGTGTTTGACCGATGTCAAGAGCAAATAACAATCACTTGGTCGGAGTACATCAATCCACAACATCCTGTTGAGCACTATGAGGTGTGGTTGGCTATTGACGGTCAAACTTCGAATTTAATTGCTACTCATGATTCGAATGTGCTGACTCACACATACACAGATGTAGAAGTCGGTAAAGATTACCGATTCCAAATCAAGGCAATGGTTAATAATGTCAGTTCCGAAAGTTGTAAAAAGGAAGTGTTTACAACTCCCGGTGAAGTTCCAAATTATTTAGATATTAAGGCTGCCGATGTCAGACCGGATAATTTTATTGATTTGCATCTAAGTTTTGATTTTAACGATGATATGGAAAAAGTGCTTGTAAAACGGTCGGACAATGCTGATGATCAACTTCAAGTTATTGGCGAGAGCACTGACCTAAACAATGGAATTATGACTTTCAGGGATGAGGATGTTGCTCCAAATCAAGGTCAATATACCTATCAAATAGCGATTGTTGATGATTGTCAGGACATTGTAAAAACCGGAAACATTGTTAAGACTTGTTTCCTAAGCGGAACATCACAAAATCAATCGGAGAACCAACTGCGGTGGACAGCGTACGAAAGTGAAAATCAGTCGGTGCAAGAATATCAAATATACTGCGATCCGGGAACGGGTAGCTTTGCTCAGATTGCAAGCGTAGACGCTTCTTCTGAAACGTACATTCACAATTTAAGTGGACTCGATTCGGGAAGTGGAAAGTATCATTATTATGTTCAAGTTGTTTTGGATAATATGACTCCTTATGGCACTGGTTATTATCCCAAGTCAAATATTATTGAGGTAAAACAAACATTGCAGGTTAAGATACCCAACGCCTTTGCTCCCGGAGGGCATAACGAGAACAAAATATTCAAACCTCTCACATCGGGCGTTGTTGAGGGGAGTTATAAAATGATCATATACAATAAATGGGGGCAGCAGCTGTTTGTAAGTAACAATCCTGAGAATGGATGGGATGGGACTTTCAAAGGAGAGCAATGCCAATCATCTGTTTATGTATACCTTATACAGATAAACGATGCCGAATTAGGTTTGCAGGAATACAAAGGTACGGTGTTGTTGATACGGTAGTCTCGGCAAGAAAAATCACATACTGAAATACCTATCGTGATTTTGCTTACCTTTGCAGCCAAAAATATTTTTACAGCTATGTCAGCCTTTTCAGATAGATTCAACAAAGAAGGATTAACCTATGATGATGTGCTATTAGTACCGGCATTTTCAAAAGTTCTTCCTCGCGAAGTAGATTTAAGTACCAGATTTTCAAAAAACATTAGATTAAAAATTCCGATCGTATCGGCGGCAATGGACACGGTAACGGAATCGGGAATGGCTATTGCTATTGCGCAAGAAGGGGGTATTGGCGTTTTGCACAAAAACATGTCAATTGAAAAACAAGCCTCCGAAGTTCGTAAAGTAAAGCGTGCTGAAAATGGTATGATTCTGGAGCCTGTTACCATCAGAAAGGAAGCCGTTGTTGCAGACGCGCTTTCCATGATGAAGGAATACAAAATTGGGGGTATTCCTGTGGTTAATGATGAAAATATATTGGTGGGTATTGTTACGAACAGAGATTTGCGCTTTGAACGGAATCAACGTCGTCCGATTTCAGAAGTGATGACCTCGGAAAATCTTGTTACCACAACAGAGCTTGCTGATTTTGAGAAAGCAGCCGATATTCTCCAACAACATAAAATTGAAAAACTACCTGTTGTTGATGAAAATTTTAAGTTAGTAGGTCTCATCACATACAAGGACATTATAAAGATTAAAGCACGCCCGAACGCTTGTAAAGACGAGAGAGGGCGTTTGCGATGTGCTGCTGCTGTGGGCATTGCAGGTGATACAATGGATCGAGTTCGCGCACTTGTTGATGCCAGTGTTGATGCCATTATTGTTGATACTGCTCATGGACATTCTTTTGGTGTTTTGGAAATAAGCAAAAAGATCAAGCAAGAATATCCTCAGATTGATTTGATCGTTGGTAATATTGCCACTGCGGAAGCTGCCATAGCCCTTGCAAAGATCAATGTTGACGGTATTAAAGTTGGGGTAGGTCCCGGTTCTATTTGTACAACACGAATCATTGCGGGAGTTGGTGTTCCACAGTTGTCGGCAGTAAATGATGTTTATGAAGCTGTAAAAGAATATGACATTCCGGTGATTGCCGATGGAGGTATTCGCTACACCGGAGATATTGTAAAAGCACTTGCCGGAGGCGGATCAACCATTATGGCGGGTTCTTTATTTGCAGGAACTGACGAATCTCCGGGAGAAACCATCATCTATGAAGGTAGAAAGTACAAAACCTATCGAGGTATGGGCTCTGTGGAAGCCATGCAAAAAGGTTCAAAAGACCGATACTTCCAAGATGCTGAAGATGATCTGAAGAAATTGGTTCCGGAAGGAATCGTGGGACGTGTTCCTTTCAAAGGAACATTATCCGAAGTTGTTCATCAGCTTGTTGGTGGGCTTAGAGCCGGAATGGGATATACAGGATCTGCAAATCTTGAACAATTAAGACAAGCAAAATTCGTTAGAATTACCGCAGCAGGTGTCGTTGAAAGCCATCCGCATGACATTCAAATTACACGTGAAGCACCAAACTATTCACGTTAAACTTATTTGTTAAACACCTAAACCTAAAGGATAATTATGAAAAGAACAATTCTTTTTATATTCATGGTAGTTTTTACTACTGCATTTGTACAAAACGTGTCGGCTCAAAAAAGCAAAGTGCTTGTAAGAGTAGCCGATAAAGAAATTACAGCCGATGAGTTTTTGGCTATCTATAAAAAAAATAATCAAGACGATACTGTTCTTGATAAGAAGTCGCTAAAAGAATATTTGGATTTATACATTAACCTAAAGCTGAAAGTTGCAGAGGCGGAAGCTTTGGGAATGGATACTCTTCCGGAATTTATAAACGAACTTAAAGGGTACAGAACACAGTTAGCAAAGCCTTACCTTATAGATGAAGAAGTAAATCGTCATTTATTGGAAGAGGCTTATGAAAGAAAGAAATATGATTTAAGAGCTAGCCATATTCTCATTAAGTGTGATGAGAATGCCGCTCCGGAAGATACGCTTAAAGCATATCAGCGGATTATGGATGTTTACAATATGGCTAAAGAAGGTCAAGACTTTGCTGAACTTGCAAAAAAATATTCTGAAGATCCAAGTGCGAGAGATCGCAACATGTACGGAAAAATGGTTGCCGGAAACGGAGGAGACCTTAGTTATTTTACCGTATTCAACATGGTATATCCTTTTGAACAGGCAGCTTACAATACTCCTGTTGGTGAAATTAGCAAACCTTTACGTACAAGCTTTGGCTACCATATTCTTAAAGTATATGACAAAAAAGAGGCGATGGGTAAAGTTCAAATTGCTCATATTTTGGCAATGGTGAAGCAAGGAGCTACTGCTGAAGATTCTACGAAGGCGTACGAAAAAATTCACGATGTACTCAACAGACTTCGAGCAGGTGAAGATTTTGCCGACTTGGCAATGGAATTTTCCGATGATAAAGGTACAGCTCCTAAAGGTGGTGTTTTGCCTTGGTTTACATCCAATCGATTGTTCCCTACGTTCTATGATGCTATTCAAGATATGGAAGTAGGACAATTTTCAGAACCTCTCGAAACATTCTACGGATACCACCTTATCAAACTAATTGATAAAAAAGGTATTGGCTCTTTCGATGACAACAAGAATACGCTTAAACGTAAGATTACAAAGAGTGATCGTGCAGATTTAAGCCGTAAGTCGCTTATTGCAAAAATTAAAAGTGATTACAACTACAAAGCAGACCGTTCCAAGCTTAATCAACTGGATAAATATCTTAGTGATGATGTGTTTTCTGCAAAATGGAAGGCAGATGCTGCAAAGAACCTGAATGTGGTAGTTGCTACAATTGGAGATAAAAATTATACACTTAGCGACTTTGCAAGTTTTATTGAAAAGAACCAGAAAAAGGAAATTCCGGGGGATTTAAAACAATATGTTGCAAAAGCTTTTGATAGCTTTGAAGAGGAAATTTGTATTGATTATGAAGATTCTCAACTTGAAAATAAGCATCAAGATTTTCGTTTGTTGATGCAAGAATACTACGATGGCATTCTTCTGTTTAACCTAAAGCAAGAGCTGATTTGGAATAAAGCAATTGCTGACACGGCGGGTCTTGAAGCCTTTTACAATGAAAACAAAAAGGATTATATGTGGGACAAGCGTGTTAATGCAAGTGTTTTCACCATTAAAGACAAAAGCTTGAAAGACAAAGTTCTTGAAATTGCACAACTTGATATTCCGAACGATTCTGTTATTAAGTTGATTAGTAACTTAGGTTCTCGATCTATTTATGTTAAAAAAGATGTTTTTGCAAAAGGTGAGAATGAAACTGTTGATAGCTTCAAATGGAAAGAAGGTGTTTCTGAGGTGAAGAACATTAACAATAATCTTGTATTTTTGAAGATACATAAAGTTCTAAAACCTGAGCCTAAAAAACTTAATGAAGCAAAAGGTTTGATTACCGCTGATTATCAAGACTATCTTGAGAAAGTTTGGGAACAAGAACTTCGTGAAAAATACGATGTGAAAATCTATAAACGGGTGCTCAGAAAGTTAAGAAAAAAGTAATGTAGTGTTAAAGTAAATAATAGCAAGGAGTACTTCGTTTATCGGTGGGTATTCCTTGTTTTTTATAATGATGAAACTACAATGTATGAGATAAATAAGACAGATGGCGAGGTGATTAACATTCTATCCCATATTTTAGCTTTGGGCACAAAACTTTAAACATAATGAAAAGAATAGGCTTTACCTTAATCGTGATGATTGCAGTTTTAGTTGGCTGTAACACACCGCTTCAACGAACTTCTGATGAACCAAGCGTTGCGAAAGTCGGTGATGCTTACCTTTATCTTTCAGCCGTTGATAAAGCCATTCCCAAGGGATTGAATGCAAATGACAGCATCGCTCTTGCTCGAAATTATGTCAACACATGGATTAAAGAGCAATTGATACTGAACAAGGCAAAAGACAATCTCAACAAAGAGCAATTGGACTTTTCAGAACAACTCAATAAGTACAAAAATTCCTTAATCAGATATACTTACGAAACAGAACTGATACGTCAGAAACTGGACACCATCGTTTCTGAACAAGAGATTGAAGTTTATTACAAGGAGCATCCCAACAACTTTCAGTTAATGCACAATATTATTCGTGTAAATTTTGTTGCGATGGGTTTAGATTCGCTGCATCACGAAAAAACTTTCAGAGAACTTCTTTACAGCGATAAAGAAAATTATAAGGACGAACTTGAAGAATATTGTAAGAAATATGCTGAAGACTATTTTTTGGAGGATTCTTGGGTTTCTTTCAATGACTTTCTCGGGCATGTTCCCATTAAAACCTACAACAAAGAGGAGTATCTTCATAACAATAAAAAAATTGTCTATGCCGACAGTATGGCGAAATACTTGATCCATCTCAAGGATTTTAGAATTAAGAATGACCTTTCACCTCTGAGCTTTGAAAAAAACAATATTAGAAATATAATTATCAACAAACGAAAACTTGAATTGATTAAGAAAATGGAATCGGACGTTTTTGATGAAGCCATTAAGAATAATGAATTCGAGATTTATTATTAACAAATATTAACGCAGAAATTTTATAATTTCTATCTTTATTTGAATTTTAAACGAAAAAGCGGAACATGAATAAATTAATGCAAAAGCTTATCATTGCGATATTTCTTTTTACAGCACATTTCAGTACGGCACAAAACGAACAAGTGATTGATCAGGTTATAGCCGTGGTAGGTAAAAATGTTATTCTTAAATCGGAAGTCGAAACACAATATTTGCAATTTCGTATGCAAGGTTTGGTAAAAGGGAGTAACAAGGCTAAGTGTGAGATACTTGAAAACCTACTTTTCCAGAAATTACTTCTCAATCAGGCAGAGCTTGACAGTGTGGAAATCTCGGACGACATGGTGGAACGAAATATGGAACAGCGTCTTCGTTATTTCATCGAACAGATTGGTTCGCGCGAGAAATTGGAGCAATACTACAATATGAGTATTGATCAATTGAAAGACGAATTTCGTGAATTAATAAAAGAGCAAATGCTTGTTGATCAGGTGCAAGCAAGCATTACTGCGAATGTGAAAGTAACTCCTTCGGAGGTGAAAAAGTTTTATAAAAGCATTCCGAAAGACAGTATTCCGGAAATTGGAACAAGTTACAAGTTGGCACAAATTGTTGTGGATCCGCCGATAGGGGCAACGGAGATTCTGAAAACCAGAGATGAATTGAACGCCTTGCGAGAACGAATTATGGCGGGTGAGAATTTTGCAACCTTGGCGATTCTTTATTCTGCCGATCCGGGCTCTGCGCAGAAAGGTGGTGAACTGGGTATGCACAGTCGTGGTGATTTCTATCCCGAATTTGAAGCCGTGGCGTGGAATCTTCAAGAAGGTGAAGTGTCTCAAATTGTGAAAACTCAGGCAGGCTTTCATATCATTCAACTTATCGAACGCCGTGGTGATAATGTGAATTGCAGGCATATTCTTCTTCAACCAAAATTAAGTATCGAAGAAATGCAAGAAGCCATAACCAAACTTGAGGGTGTGAAAAAAGAACTTGAAGAAGGGTCAATAAGCTTTGAAGATGCTGCCTTGAACTTCTCGGATGATAAGAATAAAGATAATGGCGGTCTTATTGTGAATCCTCGTACAAACACTACAATCTGGCAAGAGGATAATCTTGATCAGAGCTTGAAATATGCAATAAAATCATTGAAAGTAGGTGAGATCTCTAAACCTATGGAGATGGTAACCGCTGAAAATAAAAAAGCATACCGAATCGTTTGCATCAAAGAAAAAATAGAACCACATAAAGCCAACCTGAAACAAGACTATAATCAAATTCAAGACTGGGCAACCGAAGAAAAGAAAGGTCGAGTTATTCAGGATTGGATTACGTCCAAGACAAAAAACACTTACGTGAAAATTAAAGATCAGTTTCAAGATTGTGATTTTGAACATGTTTGGACAAAATAATTTTTAGATTAAAATGCAAAAATTCAAATCAGATGTGGAGGCTGTAGATGCTTTTGCAAAAAAATATACAGAGCTGAGGGGTGAAATTTCCAAAGTAATTGTTGGACAAGACATGGTTGTGCGTGATGTTTTGATTAGCATTTTTAGTCGAGGTCACGCCCTGTTGGTCGGAGTTCCGGGCTTGGCAAAAACCTTACTTGTGAATACAATTGCAACAACGCTTGGGTTAAAATACAGTCGAATACAGTTTACGCCGGACTTAATGCCCGGCGATATTTTGGGTACGGAAATATTGGATCAGAATCGTGAATTTAAGTTTTTGAAGGGACCCATTTTTGCAAATGTTATACTTGCCGATGAGATCAACAGAACGCCGCCAAAAACGCAAGCCGCCCTTCTGGAAGCGATGCAAGAACAAGCAATTACTATTGCCGGAAAAACATTTAGCTTGGAAAAGCCTTTCTTTGTGTTAGCAACACAAAATCCCATTGAACAGGAAGGTACTTATCCCTTGCCCGAAGCTCAATTGGATCGATTTATGTTTAACATTTTTCTTGATTATCCTTCCTTTGACGAAGAACTTGACATCGTGAAACGAACAACCGGCGAAAAAAATAATACGGCAACAGAAATTCTCAGTGCTGACGAAATATTGTTTTTCCAAAATCTAATTCGGAAAATACCGGTTACGGATGCCGTCTATGAATATGCTGTTGAGTTGGTGTCGAAAACCCGTCCGGGTTCTAAAACGGCGCATCCTTATGCCGACAAATACCTTAACTGGGGTGCAGGACCTCGTGCTTCTCAATTTTTAATTGTAGGAGCGAAAACTCATGCAGCCATTAACGGAAAATATGCCCCCGATAAGGAAGATGTGAAGGCGATTGCACACTCCGTGTTGCGGCACAGAATATTTAGAAATTATAAAGCTGAAGCAGAAGGTTTTACACTTGAGAAAATTATTGATGCAATGCTTTAGTTCACAAAAAAAATGCTGCTAGTGAAATTTTCATTAGCAGCATTTTTCTATATTTCCGAACTGTTTACTTTCTAATCAAAGCATTTAATTCACGCTCATAAGCACTCATCAGTTTTCTCATTAATTTATCAATCTCCTTGTCTTTTAGGGTCTTTTCAGGGTTTTGAAGCATGAAGCTTATTGAATATGATTTCTTTCCTGCTTCGATTTTTTCACCATCATAAATGTCGAAAAGATTGACTTCTTTCAATAGTTTACCACCATATTTCCAAGCAATTTCTTCTACCTGTTGATAGCTCACGCTTTTGTCTAATACCAAGGCAAGATCGCGACGAACAGCCGGAAACTTTGGCGTTGGCACAAACTGAATCTTGTTAAATTTAATGAGCTCTATAAGCAAATCCCAATTAAAGTTGGCATAATAAACAGCTTGTTTGATTTCCATTCCTTTCAGAATTTTTTTGCTGACACTCCCAAATTCAACAAGCATGCGTTTTTTGAAGTTGTATACCAAGCCATCGGCAAAGACATCGTTTTGTACAGAAGCCTTTTTTAAATTCTTCATATTCACGCCCAAACGACGAAGAATATTTTCAACAAAACTCTTTAAATAGAAGAAATCTGTAGTTTTCACCTCGCCGATCCAACTTTCCTTTTGAGTGTTTCCACTGATAAAAATTGCAAGGTGATCTTCTTCTTTATATTGATCCAATGGTTTTTGTACATCCTCGTTTTTGAATACTTGATATGTTTTACCAAATTCATAAAATTTCAAATCAACAGCCTTACGGTTTAGGTTGTAAGCAACATTCTCAAGTCCTCCAAACAATAAGCTTTGACGCAATACATCAAGATCTCGGCTCAAAGGGTTCAGCATCGCAATATTATTATCGGCACTCAAATGTTCCGTCATTTCTACGTAGGACGACTTTGTGAGTGAGTTGTTCATAATTTCGGCAAAACCGTTGGAACTTAGGAAATCGGAAATCAAGTTGCGTAATTTGTCTTTGTCCGGACGGCTTGCATACGAGAGTGACGAATGAATTTCATCACTCAATGCGATGTTGTTGTATCCGTAAATTCGCAAAATTTCTTCAATCACATCAATTTCTCGGGTTACATCTACCTTATTTGACGGGATCTGTAGTTTCAGCCTTTCGTCATTTTCTTCCAGAATACGAATATCTGTTTCGAGGAGAATTGTTTTTATTTCTTCCTTAGGGATATTTTTTCCAATTATTTTCCAAACAGTAGCGTAATGAACATCTACAATGGTTTCCGGAATTTTGTTCGGGTAAACATCAACAATTTCAGAGCTAATTTCTCCTCCGGCGAGTTCTTTAATCATTAGTGCCACTCGCTTTAAGGCATAAACGGTGTTGTTCACATCCGCGCCACGTTCAAAACGGAACGAAGCATCTGTTTGTAAGGTGTGGAACTTTGCAGTTTTACGAACTGTTGCCGCATCGAAATAAGCACTTTCAATAAAAATTTTGCTTGTGCCTTCTTTCACTCCGGAGGTAATTCCGCCAAAAACGCCTGCGATGCACATTCCTTCTTCGGCATTGCAAATCATCAAATCATCACCGCACAGTGTTCTTTCAACTTCATCCAAAGTTGTGAATTTTGTTCCTTTTGCGGGCTTACGAATCAGCACTTTGTCGCCTTTTATTTCGTTTCCGTCAAAAACATGGGTAGGGTGTCCGGTTTCCATCAATACATAGTTGCTAATATCTACAATGTTATTGATTGGGCGAATGCCTACGGCATTTAGTCTGTTCTTTAACCAATCCGGAGATTCCTTCACTTCCACGCCGGTCATGGTCAGACCGCAATATCTCGGACAAGCCGCTTCATCTTCAATAATGACTTCTACGGGATATGAAGTGTTGTCAACCTTAAATGCTGCTACGGAAGGAATATTCAAGCTTTTTCCGGCAACAATATCTTCATCTTTCAAAGTGTTGTAGAGAGCTTTAAGGTCGAGAGCTACGCCAATGTGTCCCATCGCATCGGAACGGTTGGGCGTGAGACCAATCTCAAACACATAATCTTCTTCTATATCGAAATATTTCTTTGCAGGTGTTCCCGGAACTGCGGAATTGTCCAACACCATAATTCCATCGTGTGAATTACCGAGCCCGATCTCATCCTCAGCACAAATCATACCCTCAGATAATTCACCTCGTTTTTTAGCTTTTTTTATAACAAATGATGAATCATCGTTGGAATAAAGGGTCGTCCCGACAGTTGCGACTACTACTTTTTGACCTGCTGCAACATTCGAAGCTCCACAAACAATATTTAGAGGGTTTTCTCCACCAACATCAACGGTTGTTATACTCAAGGTATCAGCATTTGGATGTTTTACACATGTTAACACTTCTCCTATCACAAGACCTTCGAGACCTCCTTTGATGCTTTCAACTTTTTCAAGTCCTTCAACTTCGAGTCCACAATCTGTAAGCAAGACAGAGATTCGTTCAGGTGACAAGTCGAGTGCCACGTAGTCCTTCAACCAATTATAAGAAATCTTCATTTGTATAGCGTTATAAGTACCTATTAATTACCAAAATGATTGCAAAAATAATGATTTTGCTCGTTTATTGATTCAATTTTTTCGATTTCGTGCGGGATATTGGTCGGAGGCTGCCCATAAACTTTAGCTAATCATTCCCCAATGGGTTTTTTTCTCGCCCTGTCGGAGGTATTCATTACGAAGTTTAAAGTTTTCTTTAGCCGTCAAAGTAGGGTCTTTTTCTATGATTTCGCGAGCGGTTTCTCTGGCTATTTTCAAGATTTTTTCATCCTTCACTACGTCTGCAATTTGCAGGTCTAAGATGCCGCTTTGTTGTGTGCCTTCAAGGTTTCCCGGACCTCGAATTTCAAGGTCAACCTCTGCAATTTTGAATCCGTCGTTGGTGGATGTCATTGTTTCTATGCGTTTTTTTCCATCTGCACTCAGCTTATATCCTGTCATCAAAATGCAGTAGGACTGATCAGCTCCACGTCCCACTCTTCCGCGCAACTGGTGCAACTGAGACAAACCAAAGCGTTCGGCATTTTCAATAATCATCACCGAAGCATTGGGAACATTCACGCCAACTTCTATAACGGTTGTTGCAACCATAATTTGTGTTTCGCCACGTGCAAAACGCTGCATTTCAAAATCTTTGTCTTCGGCTTTCATCTTTCCGTGTACGATGCTTATCGCATAATCGGGCAATGGAAATTCTCTGCTAATGCTTTCGTAGCCGTCTTGCAAGTCTTTGAGGTCGAGTTTTTCGGATTCTTGTATCAAGGGATAAACCACATAGGCCTGTCTTCCTTCATCGATTTGCTTTCGTATGAAGCCAAACACACGCAAACGATGGCTGTCGAAATAGTGATAGGTTTGAATTGGTTTTCGTCCCGGTGGGAGTTCATCAATAACGGAAACATCCAAATCACCATACAAAGTCATTGCCAATGTACGTGGTATTGGAGTAGCTGTCATAACCAAAACATGGGGTATGATGCTGTTTTTTTTCCATAATCGGGCACGTTGAGCCACTCCAAAGCGGTGCTGCTCGTCAATAATTACAAAACCTAAATTTTTAAATTGTACAATGTCTTCAAGAACAGCATGTGTGCCGATAAGAATTTTGCAAGCACCACTCAGGAGGTCGCTATGAATTTGCGTTCGCTTAGCCTTACGAACCGAGCCCGTAAGAAGCTCAATGTGAACATCCATCTCACCCAGTAAGTCTTTGATGGTTTCATAATGCTGCGTAGCGAGAATTTCTGTCGGAGCCATTATGCACGACTGGAATCCGTTGTCGGCAGCCAAAAGCATGCACATCAAAGCTACGATGGTTTTTCCCGAACCTACATCGCCTTGCAACAAACGATTCATCTGATGTCCGGTGTTTGTGTCAAAACGAATTTCTTTCATTACTCGTTTTTGTGCTCCGGTGAGTGGAAAAGGAAGATTGTTGTGAAAAAAAGTATTGAAAAGGTCTCCTACTTTTGTAAATCGTTGACCAATATTCTTATTAAATCTTAACTTCTTGGTTTTGAATAAGTGTAATTGAATAAAGAAAAGTTCTTCAAACTTCAATCGGGCGATAGCACCATTAAGGCTCGAAGTATCTTTTGGGTGATGAATGTTTTTAATGGCTTGTTCCCGACTCGGAAAGTTCCATTTCCGGATAATTGCATCGCTGAGGGTTTCATCCAGTTTGCCTTCTGCTTGTAGCAACAATGTTTTGGTAAGTTTAGCAATGAATTTGCTGTCGATATACTTTGACTTTAGTGCCTCGGTGCTCGAATAGTAGGGCTGCAAGCCTCCAATGGCATTGACTCTAAATTCGGAAAGAAGTTCAATTTCGGGGTGTGCAATCGAATATTTAGAACCAAAACGTGCCGGACGACCATATACCACATATTCTTTGTGCAATACCAGCTTTTCGCGAATCCATTTTATTCCCTGAAACCATACCAAATCAACAACGGCAGTACCATCATACAAACTTGCAACAAAACGTTGACCTCGCCCTTTGCCCACCAATTCGATTCCGGTAATTTTTCCGCGTACCTGAATGAACGTCTGCTCGGAATTGATAGAAGCAATCGGGTAAAATTTACTTCTGTCAATATACTTAAAAGGATAATATGCCAACAAGTCGCCAAAAGAGAAAATTTTCAAATGTTTCCTAAGAAGTTCTCCTCTTTTAGGACCTACGCCTTTCAAATATTCAATGGGTGTATGAAGGAAACTTGAAGACATAAGAATATTAGTTCCCTATTCGTCTACCTTTAGCCACACGTTTTTCCTTCATAAGACTATATACTTGACTCTTTTTTACCAGTAGTTTGGATAAACCTGCTCCCGGTTGGGTGTAATACAGAGAGTCGTTGTATCTGATGATACCAATGCCGTCTTCCCAGTCAAGTGCGTAGAGTTTGAACTCAGGAATAAGTTTATCATCTTGTTCACGTCCAAATTCTAAAGCTCCTTCTTCTTCAAAGCTGACAAGAAGACTAAGGGTTGAATCTTTAATGCAAACGCCCGGAGTTTTTTTCTTGATAACGATTGTTTCGATGCGTTTTCCATTCTCAAATCGGATTTGTCCACGTTTAACATTTACTTCTTCACCCTGATCAGATTCTCTGTTAAGGATTATCTCCTCAGAGTTATAAAACTGCACATTCGCAATGTCAACGCTATCTCTCAATAATTTGGAATGCAATTCAGCAGTGTAAGGGATTTTTGGAGAACAAGCAGCAAACACCAAAGCTCCAGTAACAATTGCTATAACGGAATAAATGGTTTTTCGATTCATAATCAATCTTATAGATAAAAATTATAATAACGCATAAAAATAATAATATTCTAAATATAAACGAAAAGACTGACCTCTTAGTTTTAAGGTCAGTCAAAAAGTATGAACAACTCTTTTTAAGAGTGATTTAGATCCGATGTTTTTTTGTTTTAAAAACGTTGATTTCTTTCCGTAAACACAAGACAAACTACCACTCAACGGCTGATCGACGAACAGGCATTGTCATACAACGACAACCGCCACCGCCACGCGCAAGCTCAGAACCTTCGATGGTAATTACAAATTTCTCATAATCATGTACACAAACTTTTTCCTGAATCACATCGTGTGCTTTAAGAATCTCGAATCCGTTTTTGTTCATTTCTTCGATGGTGTAAACATTACGCTCGTAGCCCAAAACCTGTCCCGGAGCTACTGCAAAGAAATTAGCACCACTATGCCATTGCTCACGTTTTTGTGGATAAGAATCGCCTCTGCCACCGCAATAAATTGGTTTAAGATCCATGCCCAATTTCTTTAATGCAACAACCAAATTATCTTCTTCATAGATTTTTACTTTGTCGCCATCAATCTCAATATGGATTGTTAGGTAAGTGTTTGTCTGCATAATTAGAGGTTCAAAAACCATGCATCGATCACGGTCTAAAAGCGTGAACACCATATCAAGATGAATAAATGATTCCGGTTCGTGTGGAAGTTGTTGAACAAGAATGTGTTTCACTCCGCCTTCATGCTTGTATTTTTCAATCAGGTAATCAATGCTTTTTGCACTTGTACGCATGCCGCTTCCTATCAGCAGAATATCTTCGCGAGCAACCAAAACATCACCACCTTCAATGGTAAGAAGGTCATTGCAAGAAGGGTCATAGTCAGGAGAGAAAGTCGTGGTTTCAAAACCGGGATGATGATCAAAAATTGTTTTCATAATCACTGATTCACGATCTCTTACCGAACTTGCCATTTTGCCGATAAGCACTTGATTGCCTACGCTCATGCTTGCGTCTCTGGTGAAGAAGAAATTGTACAAGGGTACAAGGCTAAATCTGGTTTCGGACAAATAATTCGTAAGATTATCCTTTGCTTTGACAACACCTTCCAATAAAGCTTTTGCCAATTCGGCATTATTCATATTGAATAATTGATCTTGGATGTTATGAACCTTTTCATTTTTGACAATATCTTGGATAAGGTTTTCCTTAACGTTTTTTTCTTCCAATACCTCACGCAATAAATCTTGAACCTGAAAAACTTTGGTAAGCTTGTTCAAAGCACCGGACAGTTGACTGTATTCTTTTTGTGCGATCTTCAGATTTAAGATGTCGCTGTACAATGCTTTGGTTGCATTTTCGGGGTGCATATTTTCAACTTCTCTACCCGGAGTGTGTAGTATTACACCTTCGAGTTTTCCTATTTCGGAACGAACGTCCACTTTTAATTTTTCTCCCATACCGATCTATTTACTATGTGATTTGTTTTTTACAAATATAGCGTATTGAAGTTTACAAGCAAAAAAAGAGTTGGTTCTTACTCCTGCAAAGATTTTTTTCAAAAAACCTCTATGAAGGTAGCGTTAAGTTCTGTTAATGAATACAATCAATTTGTCGGCATCAACATCTTTCACAGAAACCGTTTTGGTAGCTGTTAAATTGACTTTTCTTATCGTGAAAATACTGCTTTGTAATTGAGTTCGTCAGCACCGTCATTTGTGGTGTAGTTCCATTCAATTTTGTTTTTCCCAACCAATTTTCCACTTGCAGAAATAATATAATCGCCCGAGGTAGTTTGTTCCGGAATTGTAATAATCGTACCTGTAACAATTGCATAGGGCTCAACATCTTGCCCGAGAAAACCGAAATTTCGCAGCAAAACCTGTGCTGAGTTTGAAGGATCATAGGAGATGCTGACACTGTAGCTGTCTTTTGCTGATTTTACTTGAGTGTCGGTGCAGCTCCACGTGCCAATGTACGCATCGCGTGCATCTTCGTCCGGAATGTCTATTGGCTCTACTTCACAAGAACCGAGAAAGAAGATCATGCTTAGAGCAAGCATCAAATGTAGTTTGCCTAATGTTTTCATCTGCTTAAAGTTTTTGTAACTAAATAAATTATCTCAGGCATTGCCTGTTTGATCTGTTTAAAGTTTTGTAGTTAATAATTACCTGACATTGCCTGTCCTAATTCTTAATCTACGACAACAAGCCTTTTGATGATTTGCACTTTCGCATCATTGCTAATACATTCAACAATGTATAATCCTGATTTCAAAGTACTAATATCAATTGACGTGTGGTTGTTATAAAGCAAATCTAGTGCCAAATTACCGCAAGCATCATAAATCCTGATAGCGCCTTTGAAATCCTTGTCGTGAAGATACAAGCGATCTTTTGCCGGGTTGGGGTAGATGTCAAAGTTCTTTTCAGCATGCTCCGTGGTAGCGATATTGCAATTCGAAGGAATGCCGCCGCAATGTTCAATAAGTCCGATAAAGTTTTCGGTTTCCACCGGAGTTACATGCTGTTTTAAGATCGTACGGTCGGGATCAATAAGCGTAAAAGTAGGGAATATGTTGACCTCGTAGAGGTTGCAAACTGCATTTCCGTTTCCTTCGTTTCCGCTTGCCGCCGGACATGAGATACCAAAGTCTTCTTGGAAAGAAAGCACATCATCATTCCAAGCGCCGTAGTTGATAGATAAAATTTCAACGTTTGAGAGTCCGCAACCAAAATATTCATAAACTTCTTGAATAATGGGGGCTGAGGACTGGCAGCCACTTCAACCGGTGGTGAAAAAGTCTAAAAGAACAAGCTTACCTTGATCTAAAAGATCAAACAGTTGGATTTCATTGCCCTCAACTGTTGTAATGGTGAAATCTTTGGCAACCGTTAGCGGTGTTTGTGCCGAAGCTCCAAATAAGCCGAGGCTTAACAGGAGTGTAAATACTATGTTTTTAATTTTCATAATTATTGAATTTCGTTTATAAGTTTCTCTGCCAAGCGGCTTGCTCCAATGCGGAATAATTTATTATTCAACCATTCCTCTCCGAGTATTTCTTTAACAATGAAGTAGTAAACCAATGCTGTCTCGGGGTCGGAAATTCCTCCGGCAGCCTTGATTCCGATCTTTCTACCGGTAGATTTATAACTTTCGGCTATTACGCGACACATTTCAATCACTGCTTCGGGCGTTGCATTTACAGCAACTTTACCCGTTGAGGTTTTAATAAAATCAGCACCCGCTTTAATAGATAACTCCGAAGCAAGCCGAATGTTTGCGGAAGTTTTTAGAATTCCTGTTTCAAGAATTACTTTCAGCAGTGCATCGCCGGATGCTTGTTTAAGCGTTTCAACTTCCTGCATTACAAAATTGTAATCGCCTTCGAGAAAACGACCTGTTGAAATCACCATATCTATTTCTGTAGCACCCTCGGCAACAGCATATTTAACCTCTTCTGCCCTTAGATGTAACGGCGATTGCGACGATGGAAATGCACCTGCAACGGCAGCAATTGGCAGTGGGCTGTCGATAAGTGCAGCTTTTGCGTGATGAACCATTGTTGGGTAAACACAAACAGCCGCCACCTTTGGAATTGCTTTTTCTTGATTTTCAAATGATAGTGCTTTCGCACATAAGGCATTTATGCTTTCCTTATTGTCCGAACCTTCCAGTGTTGTGAGGTCAATAAGATTTAATATTTTTTTTAAAACGGTCTTTCGCTCTGCTGTACGTTCTTTGTTGAACATCAAGTCGTGAGCATCAGCAAGTACCTTATCTTGAAGATTATTCATAATTGTCATATTTTCTACAAATTTACATGATAATTGTAATTTCTGTACTTCCGCCAAAAATTAAATGTGCAGCCCTTCTTGCTTGCGTGTAATTTCGGGCTTTGTGAAGCTTCACTGTACAATAAACCATTAATAATTTAGTTATATTGAATACATTTGAGCTGAAAGAACGAATTAACATATAACGATTAGAAATGAAGAATTTATACGGTGTGTTTTGCATGATTGCATTCCTTTTATTATCAAATTTCAGTTATGCCTCCAATACTGACGTGTCAAAATGGAGGGATCATCTTCCGTACCAAAAAGCGAAGTCTGTTGCTGTTGCGGGAGATCGTGTTTATGCCGCCTCTTCGCTAGGTCTTTTTTATTACGACAAAAGCGATGAAAGTATAAATCGTATTTCAAAAGTAAATGGGCTGAATGATACCGATATTGCCGGAATTGCTTACAATGACCGATCCGGAATCTTGATGATAGCCTACAAGAATACGAATATTGACTTTATTATTGAGGACGAAATTATTAACTTTCCGGACATCAAAAGAGCAACAATCTCGGGAGATCGAAGTATTTATGATATTATGTTTCGCGATCAGTTTGCATATTTATCTTGTGGATTTGGTATTGTTGTTGTCGATTTGGAGCGTCGTGAGGTGAAAGATACTTGGTATATCGGTCCGGAGGGCTCTCACATAAAAGTGAATGATCTGACTTATGACCCTGATAATGACTTGTATTATGCTGCAACAGAGGTGGGGATTTTTAAGGCTGATGCTTCTGCTCCAAACCTTGCCTACTTTGATTATTGGGATAGAATTGAGAATTTTACTGATTATGCCGAAGAGTATAACAATATCGAATATTTCAGTGGAAAAATCTTTTTCAATAAATACACTTCCGAGTATGGAGGCGAAAAAGTGCAGTATTTTGATGGGCTTACAAACCATGTTTTAAATGAAAATGTTGGTGAATCGGATATTTACAGAATTGTTAATTCCGGTGATAAATTGCTTATTGCAAGAACATTGGGTATTCATGTTTACAATCGTGATCTTGAGTACACTGCAAATATTTATACTTGGGGAAGTGAAATAGGAACAGCACGACCTGCGGATTGTCAAGTAGACCCGTCGGAAAAGAATGTTATTTGGGTGGCTGACCGCGTGAAAGGTTTGATAAAAAATATTTCTACATGGACAAATGAGCGGTTCAAGATCAATGGACCTCAGTCGTCTTTTTCTTATGACATGGACGCGAGGGGTACAGACCTTTGGGTTGCTTCGGGCGGGCGAAGTGCTACATTTGCTCCTAACTATCAACATACCGGAGTTTACTATTATAAAGATTATTCATGGAATAACCTTAATGAAAATAATTTGGCTGCCTTTGATTCTATTGCTGATGTTACGGCTGTAGCTATCGACCCGGGAAATGATCAGCATGTGTTTGTGGGTACGTGGAATTACGGCTTGATGGAGTTTAATAATGGTGAATTGACAGAAATATATTATTTGGATAATTCTCCGCTGGATGATAACATTGCTTGGGATGGTGCTGTTCAAATTGGAGGTCTTGCTTTTGATGAAAACAGAACGTTATGGATTTCAAATAATTCGGGAGATCATTTGTTGCATGCGCTAACAGTTGATGGAAAATGGTATAGTTTTAATTTGGGCGGTACTGTTGCTTATGTAAATACAGATAAAATCACGATTGATAAATATGGCAATATCTGGATGATCATCAGAAAAGTAGATGGTTCATTGTCAACATATAAGATTGTTGTGTACAGTTACAACAATACCCTTTCGGACAATACTGATGATAAGCTGACGGTTTTGTCTAAAAGTGAAGGGCACGGAAATCTTCCGGGTGATAACAAAATTCATACGGTTGCCTGCGATAGAGACGGGGAGATGTGGATAGGCTCGGACAAAGGTCTTGGTGTGATCTATTCGCCGGAAAATGTTTTTAGCAATGGAAATTTCGATGCTCAACAAATCTTGATTAACAGAAATGACGGTAGCGGTCTTGCAGATATTTTATTGGAAAATGAAGGAATCAATGCTATTGAGGTGGATGGTGCAAACAGAAAGTGGATTGGAACGCAAAATGCCGGGGTGTTTTTGATGTCAGCAGATGGAACAAACGAGGTTCACCATTTTACGGCTGAGAATAGCCCTTTATTATCGAATAATGTAACAAACATTGCAATTGATGATGAAGGAATTGTGTTTTTTGGAACTGAGAAGGGCATTGTTTCTTTCAAAAGTGATGCTATTCCTCCGAAAGAAACAAACGAGAACCTGAAAATTTACCCCAATCCGGTTACACCGGGATATACCGGAAATATTTCGATAAGTGATTTGATGGAAGATGCTGAGGTTCGTATTACTGATGTGAGCGGTAACTTGGTGTTTGCTACTACTGCGGCAGGCGGTCTTGCCGTTTGGAATGGAACAAATATGTCGGGCGACAGAGTGCATAGCGGTGTTTATTTGGTGTTTGTGTCGAATGAAGACGGTAGCGATACCAATGTCGGCAAAATATTGTTTCTAAAATAAGAAATACGATGCTGGCACAAACACGAGGGATTGTTTTACACCAAATAAAATACAGCGAAAGTAGCATTGTTGCAAAAATATATACTGAAGCCTTCGGGCTTCAGTCATACTTGGTTCGAGGAGTCAGAAAAAAGAAATCAAAGAATAGTGCCGCATATTTTCAACACCTTTCCCTGTTGGATATGACGGTCTATCATAAAGAACGCAATAACTTAAACAATATCAAAGAAATAAAGCCGGCTTTTACTTTTCAGGATATACCGTACAATGTATTTAAGGGTTCTATTGCGCTTTTCATTAATGAATTTCTGATCAATGCCCTGAAAGAAGAAGAAGCCAATAAAGAATTGTTTAACTTTATCTTCGACAGTATTTGCTTTCTTGATCTTGCGGATGATGATACCAACAACTTCCACCTGATGTTTTGCATACATCTGACAAAATATCTCGGCTTTTACCCGCAAGGAATATATTCACAGGACTTTCCGTACTTCGATCTTCAAGAAGGTGCGTTTTGTGAAGATAAACCTGCTCATGGTAATTATTTGGAAAAAGAGGCAGCTGCTTTGTTGAGTGAGATAAAAAATCATTCATTTGAAAATTTAAAAAACCTCCATCCGAAGCGAAGTACGAAGCAGGCTTTTTTAAATGCTCTGGTAGACTATTATCGCATACACCTTGCCGGAATGCCCGAGATCAAATCTTTGAGTGTTCTTCAAAGTTTGTTTTAGATGAAAGTGCTGAAATTAAAACCAAAAACTTTTGTTAAATTTTTCTTTACTCTTGCTTTCAAATCTTCAAAATCTTGTTTCTCGCCCAATTCTTTTTCTAAAGAAGTAACACCTTTATCTGTAAAGCCACATGGGTTAATGTAGTTGAAGTAGTCAAGGTTTGTGTTGATGTTAAATGCAAAACCGTGCATTGTAACATATCTGCTTGTACGTACGCCAATGGCGCATATTTTTCTTGCTTTTCCGGGTTTATCAGCATCTAACCAAACCCCTATTGCTCCTTCCAAGCGACCGGATTCGATACCCAGCTCTTTGAGCGTCAGGATAATTGCTTCTTCAATGTTGTAGATGTATTCTTTGACTCCCATTCCAAACTCTTCGAGATCAATAATCGGGTAGCCAACAATTTGTCCCGGACCGTGGTATGTAATGTCTCCTCCTCGGTTGATTTTGTAAAAACTGGCATCCTTCGCCTGTAGCTGAATGTAATTTACAAGCAAATTATCTTCTGATCCGCTTTTTCCCAAGGTGTAAACATGAGGGTGTTCACAAAATAATAAATGACTAACAACTTCGACTTTTTCACACATTGGCAGGTCTTTGTTGTTCGATTTAAGAGCTATAAGTTCATTGAAAAGTTTTTCCTGATAGTCCCAAGCTTCTTGATAATCAATGATGCCAAGATCCTTAAATATACTTAATTTTTTCATCTGTTTTAATATTTATTTCAGACATTGTCTGTTCTTGTGTGGTTTGTAAACTTTCTGTTTTTGAGATTTTTAACAAAAAAAACATTCGTTTAAATATGACGTTCGGCATGATATGAAGAACGCACAAGCGGTCCGCTTTCAATTTTTCGGAAGCCTTTTTCTATCGCTACTTTCCTGTACATATTGAATACTTCGGGGCGAATATATTCTTGTACAGCAATGTGCTTTCTGCTCGGTTGGAGGTATTGTCCGATGGTCATTACCTTACACCCTACCGACAAAAGATCATCCATAACTTCAAACACTTCCTCCTCAGTTTCGCCAAGCCCGAGCATGATTCCCGATTTTGCTACAACACCTTTCGAGGCAATGTATTCCAACACTTTCAGGCTGAGGTCATATTTTGCTTTTGAACGAATCTTTGGAGTTAGCCGACGTGTGGTCTCAAGGTTGTGCGAAATGATCTCCGGTCCTGCGTCAATGACTTCTTGAAGTAATTCCCGATTTCCGTCCATGTCAGGAATAAGTGTTTCCAAAGTAATTCCCGGATTGTATGCTTTGATCTGCCGAACAGTCTCCGCCCAGATAAAAGCACCTCTGTCTTTTAGGTCATCTCTATCTACAGACGTAATTACAGCGTGCTTTAGGTTTAGCTTTTGAATCGATTTTGCCAAACGTTCAGGTTCTCCAAAATCTTGTGAATTAGGTCTTCCTGTTTTTACGGCACAAAAACGACATGCACGCGTACAAATATCCCCCAGAATCATAAATGTCGCTGTTCCTGCCATCCAACATTCAGCAGCATTCGGACAGTTTCCACTTGTACAAATAGTGTGAAGTTTGTTCTTTTCAATAATATCTTTAACCTTCAAATAACTTTTTCCCGTTGGAATTGGTGTCTTCAACCATTTTGGTTTTCCGACTATTCTATCTTTTGCATCCATGCGTATTTTCTTCTTTAAATGACATTCGGTATCAACAGCTGTTTCCCGAATTTGGTTGCAAAATTATACAATTAATTGGTCTTTATAAGTTTATTTCAAAATTGCTGATATGATTGTTTGTGCGTGTTTCAGTTTTTTAGATAGCACGCTGCCTTGAAAGATTCGCTGCTTCCATTGGGGTGAATATAATTTGCATAAATAATGTATATGCCTGATGGTGATTGATTTCCGTTGTCGTTGCACCCATTCCAGAAGTATTTGTTTTCACTGTTAGCGCACAGTTCATTGTAAATCAAGTTGCGCACAGGCGTTCCGTTATCGTGAAAAATTCTAATTGTTAGCAAACAACCCTCTCTGTCGGGCTTGAATATGATTTTTAGTAAATCATCAAATCCATCCATGTTTGGTGAAAAAACCTTTGGCTCAATCCGGAATATTTGTTGCTTATCGGCTTGTATTTCTTGGTATTGTGAGTTTCTTGCTGCCGGAGTGGCATAGGAATATGAGCCGGCAGCAGAATGCCATGCTTGTGGTTTTCGCCCGTCTAAGTTCGGATGAACCTTTTCCAACGAAACACCCTTACTTTCGTAGAGCCCAACATGATGCAGGTAGGAACCAAGCACTGCTGCATCTGCAATTTCTCCTGAATGCGATTGTAGCAAAATTACCAAAGAATCTTTTCTTAGATTCGGGAAATTTGGAATTTCGAGGTAGGCATGTGCATTCTCCATTGAATAATTTGCTTTTACGGATTCTATATCCTTACACAAAACCAAATAGGAATCAGGAAGCATTTGAAAATATGTATCACAAACCAAAATTTCCTTATTTCTTAAAACAAAAAACAATCCGGTGTTTCTCAAATCTTTGATCTTTTCAGTATTGTTGTACAATTCTATAAAGTCACCCTGACTATCCCAAGCATCAAACAGCACTTCGTTGATGACCAGTCCTTCCACAGGTCTTGCATCCGGAAGTCCAAAAGCAATTTTTGCTTCTAAGACCACATTGCCTGCACAATCACAAATGGAATCCATAACGCTTAGTTCATAAATGACACCTTCTTTCAGACTGTTTGCTGTGATTATTTCCAAATATTCCGGACTTTCGGCTTGAAATAGAATTTTTTTTATTTGCAAATTCTCCCCCACCCGAATCCAATTCGGAGAGAAATTTGCCGGGTAGAGGCTTTCCGAAAATTCCAGCAAAATTGATGTGTCGGAAGTGCAATGCGCTCTGATTGCTTCAATTTCTTGTTCATCGGGATTGTTTTCATGCACACTGTTTATTTTTCCGGGACTTCCGCCATCATCAGCAATGCTTGCTGTCCAGTTGGCATCTCCGCCGCAGGGGTTGTTTTCGTCCATCAACTCCAAAGACCAGCCCCCCTCAGCTTTTATTGCGTCATCGTAAAAGTCCTGATCGTACGAAACAAAATGAAGAACTGTACCTAAACTGTCATACAAAATTATTTGTCCGCTGTTGTTTAAGCTGAAATTTGAGTAGGTGCAGCAATTATAATCTTGTTCATAGCCGGATGCTTCATCACAAATCAAAAGAAATCCTTTTGGATCAATAGACGTTCCGGGTGGAAAGGTCTTTGATGATTTTCCGAAATCTAAAATGCACTTGCTCAAATCTATGTTCTTTGTTGTTCGGTTGTATATTTCTAAATAGTCAAATGCCGGAAGGTTGGGTGGTGACGGGTTGATGTCAACCATCAGTTCATTGATTAATAAGTCGAAAGGTTTTGGAAAGTACGGTGCTTGATAGTTGAAAGAATATTCGCCGTAGGGTAAAATATTTCCGTATAAATCAGCCAGATTTTCAAAGAGCAATTGATAGTCCACATTTTCCTGAAATTCTTGCTCAAACTCCAGACTTAGCTCTGTGGGAGCTTCTGCGATTACCGATTGCGGATGAATCATGGATGGTGTTAATGTGAAGTTTTGTACATCAACATCTTGGATGCTTTCATTAAAAGTGAGATTTAATGTTTTAGAATCAATGACTTTTAAATCTTCAAGATAAGGGGGGCTTTGATCAACTTGAATGTCCCTGACGGTAATATTGTCGAAATAGAATTTTCTCACATTGCTTGATGTGTACTTACACTCAATGATCATATTTTCCGATGAAAAATTCGGCGTATAATGTCCGTTTGCACAAAGAATGAAATCATCGTTCGGGTTGGCATAGTATATTTCCCAATTATTATTTAGGTGATGAACGATTTTAAACCTTAAAAAGAAGGCATTGGCAATAAGTCCGTCCTCAGCTCTGCAAATGCTTACTTGTTCTTGATCATCGTAATAGAACAGCTCCGGACTGTCTTTAGATCCGCTTTCTCCCAATTGAAGAAATACCCCTTGTTTGGTGTTTGTGGATGCTAAATAAATTCGGCAATTGTTGTTTGATGATGGGTTAAAAGCCAGCTTAACATCAACGATCCACTCTGTGCTGTCCAATTGCTGCTGGGCAGTGAAAATGCTTGCTTTACCCGGCTCTGAGGCGTGTAGTTGCAGCATGAGATCATTATTCACCACAAAAGCGGAAAGATCGCCTTTCCAAGTGGGGTTGAAAAGCAATTCACCATCTTGAAAATCCTCCGTTAGCTGTGCGTAGAGAATGAAGGGATGAAGGAATGCGAATAAAAATAGGAGTGACCTCATCTGTTTGTGTTTTTAGTTTTTGCTTATTGACTCTTGGTTTGTGCTTTCCGATAATATCGAACCAAATCATCGTATAGTTTTATAAAGATAGGTATTTTTTTACAACAAAGTTGAAATTATTTTTTTATTGGTTTGAGGGGTTGACCAAAAAAATCATCATTAAATTAGTGAAAATGGGTGTAAAGTGTTATTTTTTTTATTACAAAAAAAATAACACTTTACACCCAAATACAGATGACGCCACTTATACAGTCCCTAGATTACGATAAATTTCTTTGTTATTTGATCTTTGTTTTTCGTAATTATTCTGACCATGTAAATGCCTTTTGGGTAATTACTTACGTTAATATGGAGCTCTTTTTGTTGTCCTTGAAGTCTTTCTGAATGAATAAGCATTCCGTTTATATTGAGTATTTCGACACGGGCATCTTTTTGC
>PDWJ01000825.1_pt1 | contig 42631 bp, 28 predicted proteins | sample 1430881 | NCBI WGS metagenome assembly PDWJ01 (sample SAMN01162460, study PRJNA174530) | Oral metagenome, whole genome shotgun sequencing project. | biome: Marine environment; feature: Marine mammal; material: Swab sample of the gingival sulcus; isolation source: swab sample of gingival sulcus...
GGAAATACCGCTTATTATTATAGGAACTTTTATTTTAGGTCCTCGATTTGGTGTAAAAACCATTCTTAGTATTGCTACTATTTTGATTACAACTTGGCTGATGGAGAATGTTCTTTGGGTAGAACACTTAGCTGATGGAACTTTAAACTATCCAAAAGTTATTTTAGATCCAATGTTAAATACCATTGTAGCCGGAGTTTTTTATGGTATCTCTATAGGATTTATTTTTAAATCGAGAGCTACTTCGGGAGGTTCAGATATTGTGGCTATGATTTTGGCTAAATATACCCAGATATCGCTGGGTAAACTGGTAATGATTGTAGATGGTCTTATTGTATTATTTACTTTGGTTCAGCCTACCGAGACCGGAGCGATAGGTTGGGAATTTGCCATCTACTCCTTAATTATTATCTTTATTGAAGGTAAAATTATCGATATGGTTGTGGGCGGAGCAAATTACCACAAAACTGTTATGATTATTTCAGAACAATTCGATTCTATTGCTCAGAAAATTACCAATGATTTAAAGCGCGGTGCTACCATTCTTGAAGTACAAGGTGCTTATTCAAAGAATAATAGAAAAATGGTATATTCGGTAATGAGCCGCCGTGAATTAGAGATTTTAAAAGCTTACGTAAAGGCTGTTGACCCAAAAGCATTTTTTAATATAACCGATTCCAATGAAATAATCGGCGAAGGTTTTAAATCGCTTAACGAAGATTAAAAGTATTTCGAGACAAATTTTATTGAAATCTGCTCTATTAAATATGGAGCAGATTTTTTTATTAGTTTTGTATCACCTTTGATAAAATATAAACAGATGAATCCGAAAATAGAACTATTTCCTGAAACTAAAGGTTTAATTTTCGACTTAGACGGAACTTTAGCAGATTCAATGCCGATACATTTTGCTGCATGGGAAGAAACATTAAAGTGTTTTAATCTAAAACTCAATTCTGATTTTTTATTAAGTTGTGCAGGAATGCCTTGTTATAAAATAGTGGGTGTCATGAATAAAGAATATGGTACAAATATTGATCCCCGCGAATTTATGCAGTTAAAAGAGCAGGCTGTGGTAAGAAATATCCATAAAGTAAAACCCATTAAAGCAGTGGTTGATTTGGTGTATCAATATTATAATAAACTGCCCATGGCTGTAGGTACAGGAGGACAAAAGAAGATTGCCTCAAAAACACTGGAACTACTTGGGATAGATAAATATATTCCTATTTTAGTAACCGCTAATGATGTGGAGAAGCACAAACCAAATCCCGATACTTTTTTGCGGTGTGCCGGGTTAATGCAGGTTGCTCCTGAAAATTGCCAGGTGTTTGAAGATGCAGAGCTCGGATTTGAGGCCGCAAAAAATGCAGGAATGAAATTCACTGATGTAAAAAACTATTATTAAGCAGTTTTTGAATTTACAGTAATAAAAATCACAAAAAAGATCCCTATGAGAAGAATATTATTATTTTTCATCGTAATTATTTTACTTTCTGCCTGCGATAAACCTCAAAAAAAATTTACCGTGGCTTTTTACAATGTAGAGAACCTATTCGATACCATCAATACGCCTAAAAAGCATGACGATGAATTTACACCAACAGGCTGGTTGCAATATACCTCGAAACGCTATCAGAAGAAATTAAAAAATATTTCAAAAGTAATTGCAGCTATCGATTCGGTTTACTTGCCGACTTTGGTGGGGCTTTGTGAAATTGAGAATAGAGGGGTATTAATCGACCTGGTTAATCAACCGGCATTAAAACAAGGAGACTACGATATTGTACATATTGAAAGTCCCGATAGAAGAGGTATTGATTGTGCTTTATTGTATCAGAAACAACATTTTAAATTCTTAGAAAAGACTGCTATTGGTATCAATTTTCCTAATGATCCGGAACATAAGACTCGTGATATTTTATATGTAAAAGGAATTTTAAAAACCGATACGATGCATATTTTTATCAATCATTGGCCGTCACGAATCGGAGGACAGGAACGTTCTGAGCCGAGCAGGGTATTTGTGGCACAACAGTTGAGAAAAGCGGTTACTGCTATTCAAAATAAAAACAGCAGAGCAAATGTTATTATTATGGGTGATTTTAACGATGAACCTATTAATATTGCTGTAACCCAAACATTACAATCGGGAAATAAAAAAACAGATGATACAAAGTATTTATACAATTTAACTTACGATTTAAAACTGCAGAACAAAGGTTCTTATAACTATAAGAGGAGATGGAATATGTTAGATAACATAATTGTTTCCAATGAGTTGATTTTAGATAAGAAATCACTGCATACTTCCCATAACAGCTGTTCTGTATTTCAGCCAAAATGGATTTGTTTTCGTAAAAGAAACAATAAATATGTTCTAAACAGAACTTATGCTGGTAGAGAATATTACGGTGGTTACAGCGATCATTTTCCGGTATATTTTATCCTGACGAAATAAAAAATATTTTTCTAAAAAAGAGGGTTCTTAAAGTTTTATAAGAATAAATAATGTCATTTATTAAATTGTTAGACCCCAGTAGTTTCTGAAACTTCTGGGGTCTTTTTTTATAGATACCCTATAATTTATTGCTTCTGAGACATCTTCTTTTAGATTTTGCTTATTTAGGATTAGTCTCGCAATAGTAAAATTTATAGTTTTAAACCAACAGTAAACATAGCGTTACGTTCAGTACCCGGAACAAACTGAGTAGAGAATATACTGCTTGAAAAATACGATTTATTAAACAAGTTGTTTATTTTAAGTTTCACGTAGATATTATCAATAGAGTATCCCATAGTTGCTTCTGCCAGCCAATGCGATGGAAGAGCATAGGTGTTTGAAGAGTTGGTGTATTGTTTGTCGGTATAGGTTAAACCAAAACCAATATTTAAATTTTTCAATGTACCTGTTGGAACTTTATAGAAACTCCACAGATAGAATTTATTGCGAGGACTATATCTTAGAAGGTTTCCTTCGTTAGAAGATTCCATATATTTGTTGGTAGAAAAATCTCGGTATTTTGCCTCACATAAACCATATCCGGTGGTGAAAGATAATCCTTTTGCAGGAGTTGTTATGTTTGCTTCTATCTCAAAACCTTTTGAATTTACTATGCCAATTTGACCATACATACGTTTACCTTCATCATTTTTACCTAAATATTGTTTAATATTTTCCTTTTTGATATAGTAAGCTGATGCGTTTATATCCAACCATTGGTGGAAGTTATATTTAAAACCTGCTTCAACTTGATAACCGCTTTCCGGTTTAAAGACTTCTTTTCCATCTTCAGGGAAAAACTCATTTCCATCTTTATTAATGTAGATATAGTTTTTATTATAAACAGAACGTTGTGGTCTGAAGAAACTTGCCGCTGAAGTATAAAAAGATAGATTTTCTATTGGCTTATAAACCAATCCTGCACGATATGAGAAAGGGGTGTTTTTTATCGATTTCTTATCGTTTTTATCGGTAATCTCACGTCCTTGAGGTACTTCAGCTCTTTGATAGCTCATTTTATAGAAATCTACACGAAGCCCAACCATCGCTTTTAATTTATCAGAAATGTCAATTAAATCGTGAAAATATAAACTGTTAATATATTCTTTGTAAAGGCTTGCCTTTGAAAATTTCGATTCTAAATTACCTTGATTTAAAATAGGATCTTTAATAGAAACTACACCATATAAACCATCACCATAAACATCAGTTCCTAAATTATAACCTGAATATGATATTCTGTCGATATACATAAAATAGTATCCTGTCATTATGTTATGGTTTATATTTCCGGTTTTAAATTTATTGGTATATTCTAGAAAATGTTGATAACTCTTGGTTTCATGAGAAAAACGTAAAGGGAAATCACGTAGAAGATGCTCTATGTCAATGTATTTTTTCTTACCTTTATTCAAATAGTAATGGTTGTAGTCTGCATTGTCTGAGGTTCTATACCATAACGATTCAGTAGAAAAATAATCGATTAGGTCGTAAGAGTATGAGGCATGCAACGAAATATTTGATTTATTGTTAAAACGATGTATATACTTTGCTGATACATTATGATTTTTATTTTTCAAAAAATCACCAGGATCGTTATAGCGTTGTTTTCTATCGAACGATTTTAAAAGATCGCCTTTTTTAGCAACAGCATTGCCGTTTAAGTCATAAATAACATCTTTGGTAATAATAGGTAATCCAGTTTCTGTACCATAAAAGTCGTCGTTGGCACCCAAGCGTATTTCCAAATTGTCATTTTTCGATATTTTTTGATTTAAAGCCAAATAGATATTTGAAAATTTGGTGTTGTTATCACGCCAGCCATCGCTGTTCGATAGACTTCCATCGAAACGATAGCTTAAAGTATTGTTTATTTTTCCTCCTGCGCCTAACACTATTTTTTTTGTATTCCAGCTGCCATAAGTTGCTGCAAAATTAGCGGTAAATTTTTCGGTTGGTTTTTTCCTGATAATATTTAAAATACCACCTACAGCTGAATGTCCATAAAGTACCGATGCGGGACCTTTTAAATATTCAATTCTCTCAACAGCTGCCAATGATGTAACCGGAGCACTATTGGAGAAATTCATACGTTCGTCACGCGAACCGTCAACCATAATAACTGGAGCTCCAAAGCCACGCATTTTAAAGGTTTGAAAACCACCGTATTTCATTGCGGGATTAATACCTGTTGTGTAGCGGACAGCTGTATTAATGTCATCAATATCAGCTTCTTCTAATAAATTATTATTAATTATGGATACTGTAATTGGTGTATTTTCAGGAGGAACGTCCATTTTTATAATATTCTCTTTGCGTTGAAGCATATTTTCAATGACAGATACTTCTTCTAAATGCTCTACTTTTTGTAAGAGTTCAAAACGGAGTTGTTTCATGTTGGCAACAACTGAAATCGTGCGGCGTATGGTTTTATATCCTATCTTCGATACAATAATAGTGTGTTTTTCTTTAGGAAGTTTAAAGGTAAAACTTCCATCGGAAGATGTTGTTGTTCCATACTTTAATTTCTTTACATACACATCAACATTTTCAATAGGTTGTTGTGTTAATTTACTGATAACAATTCCTTTAATTGTTACGTTCTGTGCCCTTAATCCAATTGTAATACTCAAAAAGAAGGCAGCTAAAATGAATCTTTTAGTCATAATTTAACATTTAGAATTAAAAAAATGTCTAAAAAACACCAACGAATTATTGGATAGAAAACTGTTTCAGCAGGAGAGCTAAGAATGTAAAATTCTCAGTAACATAAATATTCAGTTACAGTAATTGTAAGCTGCTTTATTTATGCTTGTTTCGAAACTGATTTACTTTCTATAGAAAACTCTGATATAACATATGAACAATTATCTGTATCACCTCTATTCCCGGAAGTGCTTTTTAGATAGCTGTTATCAGCAGGTCTTCTGACTTATTCCGTTTTTATTGCCTTCCCATTGTGGTAGAACAACAGTGGCAGTAGTAAGATAAAAACTAATTTTAATACAAGAGGTTTACGTAAAAGTAATAACATTATTAAATGAAATCTTGTTTACAAAGAAGCCAAGATATTTAAAGAAACCTTTGATTATAAATTGGAATTTACAGTAGCGGGTACTGTTACGGATTTACACCGTATTCCCTCTTAGCTCAATGAAGAGAACTAATAACAATGTAAATGTAAATTTTTTATTTGATATATCAAAATAAAAAAACAAAGATAAGCTGTTTTAAATAACAAAATCTAAATTCAAATCCTGCATTTAAACGTAAATAATTGTTTGTAAAATGAGCGTAATAAAGTATTGTAGATTTTCTTGCACAAATTAAATAGGAATTTTTATCTATCTTAGCAGTCTGACGTAACAGATAAACTATGGATTTTAAGATTATATCGAAATTTCAGCCGACGGGCGACCAGCCGCAAGCTATTGAGCAGTTAAAAAATGGTTTAGAGCAGGGAACTGAAGCACAAACTCTGTTGGGAGTTACCGGTTCGGGAAAAACCTTTACCATTGCCAATGTTATTGAGCAGGTGCAGCGCCCTGTTTTGGTTTTAAGCCATAACAAAACATTGGCGGCACAGCTTTACGGTGAGTTTAAAAATTTCTTTCCCAATAATGCGGTGGAATATTTTGTTTCGTATTACGATTATTATCAGCCCGAAGCTTATCTGCCTGTTACCGATACCTATATTGAAAAAGATTTATCCATTAATGATGAAATTGAAAAACTGCGGTTAAGCGCCACTTCGGCTTTGCTGTCGGGGAGGAAAGATGTAATTGTGGTTTCGTCGGTTTCGTGTTTGTATGGAATTGGAAACCCCGAAGATTTTCATGCTAATGTAACTGTTTTGGAAAAAGGGCAGTTGATTTCCCGGAACAAGTTATTGTTAGGTTTTGTGGATGCTCTTTATTCCCGCAACGAAGTGCTGTTCGACAGAGGAAACTTTCGGGTAAAAGGCGATACCGTTGATATTTATCCGGCATATGCCGATTTTGCGTACCGATTAATTTTTTGGGACGATGAAATTGATGAAATCTATTCTTTCGACCCGATTAACGGACATAAAATAGAAGATTTTGATAGAATTACCATTTATCCCGCCAATATTTTTGTTACAAGCAAAGAGCGGGTAAAATCGGCAATGGTGCAGATACAAGATGATATGATAGCTCACACCGCTTTTTTAAAGGAGAATGGCAAGCATTTGGAAGCGAAACGGCTGGAAGAGAAAGTAAATTTCGATTTAGAGATGATTCGGGAGCTGGGGCACTGTTCGGGTATCGAAAACTATTCCCGATATTTCGATGGTCGTGCTGCCGGAACCCGTCCTTTCTGTTTGTTAGATTATTTTCCCGATGATTTTTTAATGGTAATTGACGAGAGCCACGTAACTATACCGCAGATTAGAGCGATGTATGGTGGCGACCGTGCCCGAAAGGTGAATTTGGTGGAGTATGGTTTTCGACTGCCTTCGGCAATGGATAACCGCCCTTTAAAATTTGAGGAATTTGAAGAAATTACCAATCAAACCATTTATGTTAGTGCCACGCCTGCCGATTATGAATTGGAAAAGAGCGGCGGCGTTGTGGTGGAGCAGGTGATTCGTCCTACCGGATTGCTCGATCCCCGGATTGACGTACGTCCAAGCCTGAATCAGATTGATGATTTAATTTATGAAATCAATACACGAGCCGAGCTTGATGAGCGTGTGTTGGTAACTACGCTGACCAAACGAATGGCAGAAGAATTAACTGAATATTTTGCAAAAATGGGAATCCGCTGCCGTTATGTCCATTCCGATGTAGATACACTGGATCGTGTGAAAATAATGGAAGATCTGCGAAATGGCTTGTTCGATGTGTTGATTGGCGTTAATCTTCTGCGGGAAGGGTTGGATCTGCCCGAAGTATCGCTGGTGGCAATTCTCGATGCCGACAAAGAGGGTTTTCTGCGTTCTACTCGTGCGTTGGTGCAGACGGCGGGACGTGCCGCCCGTAACGTGAACGGCAGAGTTATTATGTATGCCGACAAGATAACCCGCTCAATGCAGGAAACCATTGATTCTACCAATTACCGGCGCGAAAAGCAGCTGAAATACAACACCGAACATGGGATTATTCCAAAACAGATTGTAAAATCGAAAAAGAGCATTATCGAACAGCAGCAAAAATCTTCTTCTGAAGAAAAAGCATATTCCGGTGCCGAATCAATAGAGATTGCGGCCGATCCGGTTGTGCAGTATATGAGCAGAGAAAGTATAGAGAAAACCATTGAAAAAACGAAAAAAGCAATGCAGAAAGCTGCCAAAGAGATGGATTTCTTACAAGCAGCTCAATACCGCGATGAAATGTTTAAACTGCAGGAACAATTAAAGCAGAAATAATTTATTTGTTACTGCTGCTTAAAATGTGATTTTTAAAGGCAGAAAAGTCAAGAGCCTATTTCGATAATTGCATTCTTATTTTTTTATTTTTTACTTTTTCGCCGCGTAATTTTTGAATGATTTTTTTTCCCAGACCTCGTTTTACAGCAATAAACGAACAGTGGTCGAGTACAGTAACCATGCCCAGTTCGTTGCGCTGTAATTTTCCTTTTTTAAAAAAGAATCCTACAAGGTCTATTTTATTGATTTTTTCTTTTTTTCCCATATTGGCATAAATACTTTCCCATTGTGGGAGGGGCGGAACAGCAGCATCTTGCTTTAATGGGAACTCCGGTAATCCGGGAATAAAATCAGGTGTTTTTTCTGTAGCAGACAGCACAATAAAAGCATTGCCTTCAGCGTGCATTCTGGCAGTTCTGCCATTGCGGTGGGTATATGCCGATTCTGTTTTTGGAAGCTGATAATGAATTACATTATTTATTTCTGGTATATCCAGTCCGCGTGAAGCCAAATCGGTGGTAATTAAAATTTTGATGCTGCCGTTTCGGAATTTTATTAACGCTCTTTCCCGTTCCAATTGTTCCATTCCTCCATGAAAAATATCGCAGCAAATACCATTTTCTGTTAACAAGCCGGCAATACGTTCCACTGCATCGCGGTGATTACAGAATATCAGCGAAGATTTATCGCCGGTACAGCAGATTAACCGGCGGAGAACTTCTAATTTATCGTTTCCTTCGGCAGTAACCTTTTTAGTGGTTAATTGGGCAGGCTGTTTCTGTTCTAAAAAATTAATTTTTTCCCACTCTTTTACGGGAATAAAATCTGGAATGGCAATACTCTGCGTTGCAGAAGTAAGTATAATTCGTATTGATTTCGGCAGGGCTGTTGCCACCTCCTGCATTTCGTTGTGAAAACCCAGTTCAAGAGCTTTATCAAATTCATCTAAAATTAAATACCGGATAGAGGTTGTGGTGAAGTTTTCCCTGCGGATATGGTCGGCAATTCTTCCGGGAGTTCCAATCAGCACAGCCGGTGGTGTTTTTAAGTTCTGCTGTTCGGTTTGCATTTTATGTCCGCCGTAGCAGCAGTTTACCTTATAATTGGTTTTTATTTGTTTAAATACCGATTCTATTTGCAGCGATAACTCTCTTGCCGGCGATAGAATAAGTGCCTGCACTTTGTTGTTATCTTGTTGTAAATCTGTAATTAAAGGCAGTAAAAAAGCCAGCGTTTTTCCAGAGCCGGTTGGTGATAAAAGCATTAAATGCTGATGTTTTTGCCATGCGCTGATAAAGGCGGTCTGCATGGTATTCAATTCTTTTATGCCGAGCTGCTGCAGAGATTTGGGAATGTTTGTTTTCATGCTGCAAAGGTAGATAATAAAATCACGAAAAAACAAAACCCCGATAAAAAGGTTTACAGCCGGTAACTGCAGAGTTTTAAGACAAGAAATCAGAGCATTTTATTACTAAAAAAATTTAAATGAGTTCACCATTTAATTTACGATAGTAAACCGCTGTTGGTTATAGATTGAGTCTCTGTAATTTTATCCAGCTTTTTCGAAATTTCTATTGCTTCATTTATTAAATCGTTTGGATAATCGTTAATTTGAAGAATTCGGATAGCATTTCTGTTTTTGAGTTTTCCTTCTTTTAATTTATAATCAAAATCCACGTTGTTGTCTTTTACAATCTCGCTGAAATGATACAGCTCATATTCATCAGAAAGCATATCTGTCAGTTCAATATCATGTGTTGAAACAAAAACAATATTTTTGTTTTTCGAAAGTGTTGAAAGAACAGCTTTTCCTGCAGAAATTCGTTCAATAGTATTTGTTCCTTTAAAAATCTCGTCTAACAAAAACAAGTTTGGTTTTCTGCCGGAACTTTTTTCAATCATCTCTTTAATGGTTAAAACTTCTTCGAAATAGTAGCTTTTATCGTTCATTAAATCGTCGCTGATTCTAATGGCCGAATAAATCCTGAGTCTGGGAATTATCATAGATTCTGCAAAGCATGTATTTATGGTTAATCCTGTTATCATATTCAGCCCGATAGTACGTATAAATGATGTTTTACCGGACATATTTGAACCTGTCAGCAAAATTGATTTATCGGAAATTTCAATGGAATTTGTCACACAATCAGGTATTAAAGGGTGATAAATATTTTTTGCCGAAAGTTTCGATTCACTTATTTCAGGTAAACAATATCTGTTTAATCCTTTTCTTAGCGAAGCGGTCGAAAGCAATATATCAACTTCTCCAACAAAATAAAAAACATCTTCTATTTCTTTTCTCTTTGAATTTAACCGTTTTAATACACCAAACAGTAGCAAGGGTTCTAAAAGAAATGTAATTTTAAGTAATTCTAAAATTGTCCAAAATACTGCTTCTCCTTCGCTTTGGAGACCTGCCTCCAGCCTAAAGAACGACATTCTGCTGCGGACTTGATTTATTATTTTGATAGAATTCGGCAGTTCTGGGGAGATCTCTTTAAATTCAGGGTTTTTATAGAGTCGGCTTGCAATACTGTTTAATTTGAGCAGCTGCGGAATTGAACCAAGATATTTGTATAAATTTTTTTTGTTCCAATAATGAATTACCATATTGACAAGAAAAACTGCAAGAAAGAAAAAAAACATTTGTGGATTAAACGGAAGCATTATCAGCGACAGCAGACTTGCAAATGACAACATTCGGATAATAAAAAACCATTTAGGAGGTTTTTGATGTTCTTCTTGAAATAAAGATGAGATATAATACACATCTGTTTTGCTTAATTTTTTAAGCTGCAGTTGAGTTTTAATCCTAAAACCGGTATCTGAAGTTAATTTATTGATCAGTTCTTCCTTCTTGTCTTTATTACTGAAATTATTGGGTATAGCCCGTAATCTATTGTATAAGCACTGCTGTCCGATTTTTGATGTTGTTCTGTCAAGAAACATAAACAGTTCTTCAAAATCCAAATCATTGCAGGTTTTATCGGATAGAACCTGAAATGCTTCCGAATTATCTTTGTTTATGAAATATTTTTCAATTAAATCGAATCGAAAATCGTCGTCTTTAAATTGTCCGAACGATTCTTTCAATTTTTCTATGGTTTTCTTTCTCCGCATTATTCTTTCTCCAATGTTTTAAATCCATAATAAATCAGGATACAGCAAATTATTAAGCCGGCTGTTGCCGGAATTAAAATTGATTTTCCGGGTTCACCTGCATTTTGAATACTCCAAACCATTTTTCCTGTAGCCATTAGAACTATAACTACAATTCCCATTATTAAATTTCTTTTCCAGAAAGTTAATCCCAGCGCCGTTAAAGAAACCGGAATTGTTAAGGTCATAAATATCTTACCTGCGTTCCATTCTCCATACAGATAATCTTTTTCAAATGCTAAAAATTCTATCACATTTTCATTTACTATTAAGGGTTTGGAAAACCAAAACATACTTGTAAATAAGGCAAATATGGAAATCATCATTCCAGAGAAGCTTTTTCTGTATGCAAAGAAGCAAAAAGGAATTAAAAATAATGGTCTTAGATACCAGCTCCATTGGTTATGATGTCTTTCAAAAATCCATTCAAAAAAAGATTTATTGGTTATCGATACTACAATAAATAGAATTGTCAGGCTTAAAAATATGCCTCCGATTATTAGATCTGATTTTCGATTTTTTATCATGCTTTTTAATGTTAACATGGGCTGATGCAGGACATACAGGGCAGCTTTGCCCAAAACCTCTTATGGAAATGTTATTTAACAAATCTTCTGATATATATTGTTTTGCAAAAATACGATCTTAATATGAAAAATCTAATTTACTGTGATAAAATAGATAAGAACATTTTGTTGATATGGTAATCTCAAAATGTGTTTTTAGAAGCTGTGGTAGATGTAGGTAAAATAGTCCTAAATATGATTTACTCGGAACAGGTGTTTTTTACGTTTAAAAGAAACAGGTATAAATCAGACAGCATTTTAAAGCCTTCTTTTAGCTCGTCAAGTAATTGGGGACTAAACAAAATATCATCTATTTTTCGGCTGCATACCAAATAGAAATTTTTTCGCTGATACCATTCCTGAATAGATTCCGGCAGAGTATCGTTAATTGTTCTTTTATATTTTTCTCCTTCTAAAATAAACGTCTTCTGTTTTTTGTAAAATGCTGTTGCTTTTTCAAAATCAGATGTTTTGTTTTCTATAAGCGTTCTGAATAATGCCATTGTATTGGGGGTGGCACAATAAAATCCCATACCGTAGCGATATGCTTCGGGTGAAATTTCAAAGAAATAAGCAGGGGCATCTTTCCAATTCTTTTGGCGGCGTTTAAACGTAATCCAGAAAGATGTTTTAAAAGGGGATTTGTCTTTTGAAAATCGGGTATCCCGATAAATTCGGGATATAGTTTTGTTTATCATCGGACGGGTTTCAAAAAACGGATCAATTGCAAGCATGCTATCTGTTAAAGACACAACAACGTTCTTTAGTGGTTGTAATACAAATGTTTCATAATCTTTTCGGTGTGTTTCAAACCAAGGTTTGTTATTATTTGCTGCCAGCTGCTTTAAAAAAACGATAGTTTCTTTCGAAAATCCATAAAAATATTTTGTTGCATTCATAATACAATTCGTTTAAAGGAAGTATGTTTAATGTATTATATATATATTAGTTTGAAGTGTTTTGAAGCTTGAATCCCTGCTTAAACTTGTTTAAGCGGGGGTTGTTGTTGTAGATTATGTTTGATAATTATTTTACTTTCCAATAAGCAGGATATTCAATACCTATTTGTTCTCTTTTATAGATTTTCTTTCTTAAGTCTATTTCCTTAGCAATAACTTCTTCTTTTGTACTTCCTGTAATCCAAATCTGAAGTAGCATAACACCTGCCGTTGTCATATCGTTTTTGGTGATAATGTCAGTCTTTTGTCTGGTATGTCTAATCAAAATTTTCTCTTCATTTTCCAGATAAGTTACGTAATCATAGTCAAGAATATCTGACACTTTACCAGTTTCTTTTCCTGTAATTAAAATAATCAATGTATATTGGAATTTTTCGTTCAATCTCCATTTTTTCCAAGGATTGTCGAGTGATGGATTACCGCCTCCTGCCAGAATAAGATTATCGGCATACAGACTATTATTACAAGAGAAATAATAATTGTAATGATAAGAATGTGCTGCTCTGGGATTTATTTCCGTAAGCTTAATCGATTTGTCGGGCATAATCCAAAATTCCAAATTGAAAAACTGATTAACATAACCCAAGTCAATAAGTTCCTGCATATATTCAGATACCCATTTTTCAATCTTTTCTGCCATTTTTGAATCGATAGAAATAGGAGGAGTAATGTATCCCAATGCCTGATGATTAGAGAAATAGACCTCTTCAGTAAATCCATAATGAACTAATTTACCGTCTGCAGTAACATAACCCTCATAACAATATTCTATGGTACTATTCATATCTACCATATGTTCTGCAATAAAAGGAGGTGCTACTTTGGGTATTAATTCCGGATCGACTCCTTTTAAATAATAAGAGTATTGTTCTGCAATAGTATTTTGTAGTTCTTTGTCTTCTCTGTAAGCTTTAAGCGTTTTACGTAAATCCTCTTGGTCTTTTATTTTAAATATTCCGCGCCCCAATGACAATGAAGTATTTTTAAGCATAAAAGGCCATTCGTTGTCAGGTATTTTAGCTATAATCTCTTCGTCTGTTTCATTTAAAGGATCAACCGGAGCAAAAAAGAAAGGGTCTTTTTCTAATGTACGCATCAGATACTTGTTCATACAGTAGAAAAAGGATAATCTTGAAGGAACTGTGTTTCCTAATTTTTCATTGACTAAAATGTGATGAAATGCATCTTTTTGTGCATATCCTGCAACAGCTTCAATATTATTTTCCTTACAATATTGAACGATTGATTCAATCTCTTCTTCTTTCCAAGTTTTGGCTTCGATTTTATGAACATTAAAATCCTTACTCATCTCATCAATAGCGGACTTCATATAGGGTTGCGGACTCAAAAACCCTACGTTTTTTTTCTCTTTCATATAAAATTATTTTATTGATTATAATGTTGTATTGCTCTGCTTGGATAATTATTGTTGGCTGAGGTTTTGTATGTTTAATAGCTATAAATGTACCATGATTTTTTTTCATATACAAATGTTTATAACCATATAAATGATATTACATATATGTGTATATTACATTTAGAATAATTTGTATGGAAAATCTTAACTATTTCACTTGCAGAAATTCTGGATTTCAATAATTTTCTAGCAAGCACTATTTAGATATTTAGAGATGAAACATCCATGGCTAAATCTTTTATACAGATAAGAAAAACAAGAAGCTATATTTTTATTAGACGCTATTGGTTTTAAATGATGAGTTTTGGGGTTATAGGCAAATTTTTTTTTGTCTTGTCCCAAATGAAATTGCATAACACTTAGATTATCATTTTTAATAATTACAAAAAAGACTGTAAAAATTTTGCAAACTAACGTTTTAGGTGTATCTTTGAATTTAAGAATTCAAAAATATAAAACTTTTATAAAAGATAGAATAATGAAAGAATTAACAAGAGCAGAAGAGCAGGTAATGCAGATTCTTTGGGATTTAGAGCAGGCATTTGTAAAAGAAATTATTGAAAAAATGCCGGATCCTAAACCAGCTTACAATACGGTGTCTACCATTGTAAGAATATTAGAAAAGAAGAAAATTGTAGGATATAAGGCTTATGGCAAAAGTCATCAGTATTATCCTTTGGTTTCAAAGAAAGAATATACCCGGAATTTTATGACAGGTTTTGTAAAGAAGTATTTTTCAAATTCGTATCGCGAGATGGTGTCGTTTTTTGCCAAAGAAGAAAAAGTAAGTCTTTCAGAATTGGAAGAAGTAAAACAAATGGTAGAACAGCAGATGCAGCAATCAAAAGAGAATCAATAATCAGCTAATGTTTTAATACAGCTGAGTAAAGCCTGTTTGGTATAACTGCAAATAAATAGTTTCTGTTAGAAAACCTCAAATACTTCGTTATGCTAATTTTGTAAACAGTTATTTACATTAGTAAACTCCTTGTTTTTCAAGGTTTCGCAAGCTTTGCCTTTGATGCTTTCTTGCCATAGATTTTGGGTAGCTATAGTTTTCTTGCAAACACTAAATAAGAGCAGCATGTTAGTAGATATAATCTTATATTTTTTGCAATCGGCAATTTGTATGGCCTTTTTTTATGTGCTGTATATCTTGTTTTTGAGTAAGGATACTTTTTTTAGATTAAATAGAGTATTCCTATTGCTTGCTCTGTTGTCTTCAATTGTTATACCATTGCTGGATATTCCCTTTAAAACGAGTAATTCCGGTATGTTTGGAATGTTTATTGTTAATTCGAAAGAATTTCTGAATACCAATATGCTGGAAGAGGTAGTTGTAACCGCTGTTGATAAAAATCACTTTATCAGCTATCAGTATTTTGCGCTGTTTTATCTGCTGGGAGTGTTTTTGTCTGCTTTGCGGTTTATTAGAAATTTATTACAGCTGTTTTGGTGGATAAGTAAAAGCAGCACCATCGAAAGAGGTGGTGTTAAAGTTGTTATTTTAGAAGATGATTATCCGCCTTTTTCATTTCTAACTACGGTTTTTGTTTGCGAAAAAGATTATCATAAAAAAGAGTTTTCTTCCATTTTAGCACACGAAAAAGCACATATTAAACAATTGCATACTTTCGACTTGCTGTTTATTGAGATACTTACAGTTGTATTCTGGATGAATCCGCTGATTTGGGTGTATAAAAAATCCATTCAGGAGATACATGAATATCTTGCCGACAGAAAAGCAGTTAGTGTTGTGGATAGTGCCAATGATTACAAAAAGCATCTTGTTAATCAGTTTGCCGGAGGAGAGTTGTTCCGTATAGGAAGTAGCTTTGGGCAGTTGAGTCTAAAGAAGCGGATCGTAATGATGGGAAAGATGAAAACCAGAAAAGTGGCACTTATTAAATTTTTGTTATTGTTTCCCATTGTTGCTTTGTTGTTGGCAGCTTTTGCTTTTACCGTGAAAGAGGAAAAAAAGTTAGTTTCCCACAATAGTTATAACGTTATTTTCCCAAATCTATTTGGCGGGATTGACAGATATTATACCAATAATGGATTACAGTTTGTCAATGATAATCCGATTTCAGGAATTCATAAATTGGAGTATAAATTGGGAGGTGATAGTAAAATTTATGATACCGCCGATGTGATGCCTTATTTTACCGGAGGTGAAACAGCATTGTACGAAGCAATGAATAAAAATTTTAAATATCCTGAAAGAGCAGTTATTGAAAAAATAGAGGGATATGTGTTGATTGGTTTTGTGGTAAACAAAACAGGAGGTGTTGAACAGGTAAAGGTGTTGCAAAGCTGTCATTTAATTTTAGATCAGGAAGCTGTTAATGCGGTTGCTAACTTAATCGATTGGCAGCCTGCAGTTGATAAGGGAAATGTGGTGGCTGCAAAGTGTCGTTTGCCAATATATTTTTCTCTGACCAACAGAACTATGAATCCGGTGTTTGTTAATGCTCAGAATAGGAGTGGTGTCAAAAGGGCAGGAGAGGTGGCAAATAGTATGCTTTTATTGCATTAGATGGATAGAGCTGTTGTGTTGTTACAAAACAATAAGACCTTACAATTTTCAGAGTGTAAGGTCTTAGTGTTTTTAGGGACTATTGCAGCCAGCCTAAAACAGACTGATGTTTCCATATTGACTTTCAATATCTACTTTTCCCCTGTTAATGGCAGGATTACCAACCACTACCTTTAAAGTGGTTTCTGCTTTTTGTGTTATATTTTCAATAACACGAGCATTATTCGGATAGTTGATACTACAATATCTTGTTTTTGCATTTAGTGTATATTCCGAGTTTTCGTCAATTGCAATTCTGCCCGCGACATATTGATTATCAATGATGATGGATTCGAACATTTTGTGAACATGGCTGATGCTGAAATTTCCGTATCTTAAATGCATTTCAATATTTTTAGTTACATTACCAATTTTAAAATTTGAATACTGTCCCATAGTTATTATCATTGAATTGGTATTTTGAATGTTTACAGCATCGTATTTTGAGTCAAGAATAGTATTTTCATTTTCTAATAAGTTCAATTTAGAATATTTGCTGATAACAGATAAATTACTGCATTTACCAATGCTTATTTTTGAGTATCTCATCTCTAATTTAGTACTATTGCATTGTGCGATATTGGCTCTTGCGTAAGACAGGTTAATGGTGCTTTCCGGAGTTTGATCGGGATATAAAAAATCCTCGCCCTGCAAATTTCCATAACTCAATGTAATGTTGGCATGAGCTTTCAATGTATTAATAAATATATTTCCAAATTTGTTGGTTAAATCTACTTTTACATATTGTGGCATTGTTATTTCGTAATCTACCTTAAACTTTTTACCTGTTTTAAATCGTGGTGATATTCGTGTTTTAGCCCACACAGTATTCTGCGATTTGTGCATTTTTATATCGAAATTACTAAATAGCAGTTTTGCTTTTTCTTCGCTGGTAGTTTCTAAAGTAATAATTACTTTTACTAAGATACCGTTTTTATCCCAGTTTTTTATGTTGATATCTCCATATTGATTGTTTACATTCAAGACGGTTTCCTGATTACACGTAAAATCCTCTGTAATTAATTTCTCGTATTCTTCTGCGATAGAGGCATTGGCTGCAAGCCCCCATAATACAAAGATAAATAACATTTTGATTTTCATAATTAATGTTTTCATTTTGATTGATTTAATAATGATGGTTTTTATTTTTCTGATTTGTAAATTTGCCTTTTTAAGCCGCTACACCCACATTTTTTGTGGTTTGTTCTTTAACTTGATAAAGCTGTTCTATAATTTGATTTAAGATATTAGTTTTAACCTGATAATATTCAATCATAGCATCTATAATCCGTTCATCGTTAGGATAGAGTTTTAGCTCTTTTCTAAGTTGCTGATATTTTTTATCCATTTCTTTTAATTCTTTGAGTAACATCTGTTGATGTTTATTGTTATCAAATCTTCCCAACCTTCGTATTATTCTCATTTGGCTGTTGATATTCGAAGTATAATATAACTCAACTTCTTGGTATTCTTTTGATAATGAGCTTAATTCTATGTTTGGATATTGGCTTTTTCGTATCTGATATCCAATTATTCCTGCTGTAATTACTAATAAAATAACAATAGCAACTTTGTAAAAGGCAATAACATTATAATGTGATTTTTTATGTTCAAACATCAATTTTTCCGCAAATCGGTTTAAATGGTGTTGCAGAGGATCGGCATCTTTAAAAGCTTCATTATTGTTGCGTATGAATTGTTCAATATTTTTCATGTGTGTGTTTATTTAGGTTTTTAGTAAATAGGTTTGGTTATTTTAATCTTATTTAATTGTTGTTCTATAAATTTTCTGAATCATCCAATTTTTTCATTATTAATAATGGTTATTAGTCTTTTTTTAGCTCTTAGAAACTGCGATCGCGAGGTGCCGGCACTAATATTTAAGATAGAGGCAATTTCTTCGTGATCGTATCCCTCTATTAGATATAAGCTGATAATAATTCGGTAGCCTGATGGCAGTTTAGAGATGGCATTCTTTACTTTTTCAACTTGTAAGGGAACATTTGTATCTACAGTATCATCTACATCTGGTAAATGTATTTGGTTTTCGTTAATGGGAAAAATATCCACTTTTTTTTGTTTCAGATAATCTAACGATTTGTTGACAACAATCCGCTTTAGCCATGCTCCGAAACTAACTTCTCCCTTGTAACTGTTGATATTTTTAAAAGCCGACAAAAAGGCTTCTTGCATAACATCTTCGGCATCATATTCGTTTTTTAGAATCATTAACGATAAATTATACATAGCCTTATAGTACAATTTATACAGCTCAAATTGTGCTTTTCGGTTTTGTTTTTTACACCGGTTAATTAGTCGTTGATGAATATTTTTGTACAATTGGTTTTTATGGTTTGATTTAAGGTCACACGAATGACGACAGAAGAATAGAAGTGTTGCATTATTATTCGAAAAAAATTAGGCATCCTATCTTTCATTTTCTGTAATCATATAAAACTTTATTATTATTTAGTACCTGTAAGAAGACTGTTAATTGGGAGTTTTCTTGCAAAGACTATTTAAGTGTTTTGTATAATTTTCTCAGCCTGTATTAAAGCTGTATCAAAGTTATCAAAAATTTTCTTTTCTGAAATATGGTGCATAATGCTGCTCTTCTGAATATCAGCTTTTACTGCTGGAGCTACTCCTGAAAGAATTACTGTGGTATTACGATTGTTAAGCAGTTTTATGGTATCTTCAAAATTGCGTAATCCTGTGGCATCAATAAAAGGTACGTGCCGCATTCTAATAATTAACACTTTTGTTGATGTTTTTAAGCTGCCTAATTTTTCTTGATATTGCTTGGCGGCTGCAAAAAAGAAAGGACCGCTAATTTCATAAATTTCAATATCTTCTGATATATTACTGTAATTCTGAATTTCATCTGATTCGCGTTCTATCGGAATAACACCGTTAATTTTCGACATGCGGTACATAAATATCAACGATGCTAAAACAATACCAATTTCTATTGCTACAGTTAAGTCAACCAATACGGTTAAAAGGAAAGTGGTTAATAAAACAACAATATCGAATCGCGAACCCTTAAGGATACTTCTAAAACTCCGCCATTCGCTCATGTTATAAGAAACCACAATTAAAATTCCTGCTAAACAAGACATAGGAATTAATTTTGCCCATGCCCCAAATATCAACATAATAAGAAGGAGGGTAATGGCGTGTATCATTCCGGCAATTGGTGTTCTACCGCCATTTTTTACATTGGTAGCTGTTCTTGCAATGGCTCCGGTGGCTGGTATTCCGCCAAAAATAGGAGAGAAGATATTGGCTATTCCTTGTGCGATTAATTCAGTATTGGAGCGGTGATTTCCACCAATCATACCGTCGGCAACAACTGCTGAAAGTAGGGATTCAATAGCTCCCAAAATGGCAATGGTTATGGCCGGTTGGAAATAATTAGACAGGTTACTCCAATCGATATCCGGCATGGAAAGACTAATAGTATTAGGAATTTCACCATAAACTGACTCAATGGTATTTACTGGTAATGAAAAGACTTTTACCACAATGGTGGCAACGATAATTGCAATAAATGAACCCGGAATTTTAGGTATTATTTTCCCTGCATAAAGACTGATTAATATAGTTCCTCCGCAAATAGCTATGGCATAAGGATTAATTACACTAAGATTCGTAAAATAGCAACTCCATTTGGCTATAAATTCCGATGGGACTTGAGCTATTTGTAATCCTAAGGCATCTTTTATTTGGGTAGAAAAAATAACCAAAGCAATACCCGAAGTAAACCCAACAATAAGCGGGTGGGGAATAAATTTGAGTACTGTTCCCATTCGCAATACACCAAAAAGAATTAGAAAAATACCTGCTAAAAAGGTAGAAATCATCAATCCTTCTAAACCGTATTGCGAAACAATACCAAATACAATTACAATAAATGCTCCTGTAGGACCTCCTATTTGAACACGGCTACCACCTAGAAATGAGATGATAAATCCTGCAACAACAGCGGTAATTAATCCTTTTTCGGGCGATACTCCCGATGCAACAGCAAAAGCTATTGCCAGTGGTAATGCTACAATTCCCACAATAATTCCGGCAAACAAATCTTTTTGAAATGCCGATAAATTATATCCGTTTAATACGGAAAATAGTTTTGGTCTGAATATGGCTTTCATGTAAATAATCTGTTGAAATTAAGGACGCAAATGTAATGATTATTTTAGATTAAAAAGATGAAATTCTTGGAACAGATTATCTTATTATAAGTTTTTTTATATTTTTCTTGAAGTATTTGTTTATGATGTTGTAGTTAAGCGTATTATTACATGAAATTATTTGTTATTTTTACACCGTATTTTCAATATAAAATAAGATGAAACGAATTATCTATATACTGTTTTTAATGCTGTTTTTATTTTCTGCTTGTGGTAAAAAAAATAAAAAAATAAAACTCTCGGGACAGATAAAAAATAGTCGTGGTTACAATATGTTAATTATTAATGATGGCGTAAATAGCGATACCATTACATTAAATGAAGACGGGACTTTTAAAGCGGTTTTTAAAAAAGTTACCGGATACTATTTTTTACAATATGCCAGTAATAGTATTCCTGTTTTTTTGCAGCAAGGCGATAAAATTACCATTACCGCAAATGCCGGCGATTTTGAGAATACTTTGCACGTAACTAGTGAAGAAACTTCGTCAATTAACCATTATATGATAAAGAAATATCAATATAACCGTGAAAAGTTAAACGCATTAGGAGACTATCAATCGTTGTTCTTATATCGCGAAAAACAGCTGCTTGCCACTATGGATACATTAAAAAACAATAGCTTGAAATTGTTGGAAAATTCAGATTTGCCTAACGATTTTGTGGCTTTTGAACGTAAAAATATTAGGTATAACTATTTGTTGGTATTGGCTAAATATCCAGAGAAATACAGGCTATGGCAATATCGTCCCGATTATAAACCATCATTAGTTTTTCAGAAAAGATTCCAGAATTTAACATTTAATAATGATGCCGATTATAAAATGTTTCCGGCTTACAAAAAGTTGGTTTTAAATAAATTTCAGCAAAAATATTTTAACAGTTTACCCAATAGCGAGCAGGTGGTAAAGGAAATTTATCAATCGAAAATAGAAGTTTTACCCAACGATTTTGCTAATGTGTTATACCTGAAAATGAAACAGAAATCTACCATAACCAAGGGAATGGAAGCGATATTACTGGCAGACATCAGAACATTAACCAAAAGCAATAGGGTATTAGGCTGGATTGAAGAACAAAAATTGCTAAATTCATTATCGTTGGAGGGACAGTTGTCGCCCGATTTTAATTTTGAAAGCAGTACCGGAAAAAAAGTGCGGTTAAGCAGTTTGCGCGGCAAGGTAGTATATATTGATGTGTGGGCGACTTGGTGTGGCGAATGTCGAAAAGAATTTTTTCATCTGAAAAAGGTGGAGGCGTTATATCGCCATAGTAATGTGGCTTTTGTGGGGTTATCTTTAGATAAAGACGAAGACAAATGGCGAAAAATGGTAAAACAATCCCAATTAAAGGGGGTTCAGGTAATCGCCGATAAGGCATGGGCTTCTGATTTTGTTTTGGCTTATCAGTTTGGAACGATTCCTCATTTTATTTTAATCGACAAGCGGGGCTATGTGGTAAATGCCGATGCTCCTCGTCCTTCCAACCCTAATCTGATGAAATTGTTGGATAAATTGCTGAAATAGCAGCGGTGTAAACTTTACTGTTTTTTCATTCTTGCTTTAAGCATAAATTTGCCGGCTTTATCATACTCGGGGTGCGTACACAAACTTACAATAATGTAAATCATCAAAGATAATCCTATACCTATCAGAGCCTGTTGTACCGATGCAATATTCCAAAATTTTGGAAGCGGTATACCCAAGGCAATCAGCAGGTTGTACGAGGAGAATATTAAGCCGAAAACAATGGAATAAATGGCAGCAATAGAGTTGCCGCGTTTCCATAAGAAACCTAAAATAAGGGGAACAAATGCTCCGGTAGTCAAAAAATCGGAACCAATCCACGAAATTCGTAGTATCGATTTTATTTCTAAAGCAATCAGTAATCCGGTAACGGTAATAATAATACTGGCTGTTTTTCCGGCCCAAACCATAGTTGTTCCTTTTGCCTGTGGGCGTATGTAGGTTTGAAAAATATCCACACTCAATACTAAAGCTCCGGTGTTTATCATAGAATCCATTGTGGACATAATTGCAGAGCAAAGTCCTACAAAAAGCAGAGCTGCCAAACCCGTTGGAACATAATCAACAATAAATGATGATACAATTCCGCCAGCCGGCATTTGTTCGTATAACCCTATGGTAAGCATTCCTGTAAGTGTTACAATCAGATAAAGAGGTATAAATACAACAAATGCCAGAAGCATCATATTTTTTGCTTCTCCGGGCGATTTTGTTGCCGAAATTCGTTGCCATATATTGGCTTGAATCATCCATGAAAAGCCAAAGGTGATAATAAACACCATATTATTACCAATATCATGGAAAAAGGAGAAGAAATGTGGTTTGCTGTGTTGTTGGGCTACTGTTTTTATGGCAGCAAATCCTCCTGAATTATTGTAAGCGAAAACAAACAGGATAATGGCTGCTGTTAATAAAAAAACAAACTGTATAATATCGGTAATTACTACACCTTTAAATCCACCAAAAAATGAGTAGAGTAATACAAATAATGTACCTGCCGTTGCAGCTAATTTATAATCTATTTGAAAAAAGGATTGAAAAAACTGACCGATAACCACCACTTGAGTAGCTACACCTAAAATCATAAATATCAGAATAAGAATGGAAAGTAAAAAAGCAGCCCTATTGTTATAACGTTGTTCCATAATTTGCGGTTGGGTAATAGTGCCTACACTTCGAATGGCTTTGGCAAAAAGGTACATCAAAAAAGTAGAAAACAGCACAGGCATACCGTAAATCCAGAAGGAGCTGATGCCCTTGTTAAAACTGTGATTAACCAAATCGATAGCTGAACCGCCTCCCCACCAAGAGGCAATAAAAGTAATGGATAAAGCCCAGAACGGGAGTTTGCGACCTGCCAAAAAATAGTCTTCTGTGTTTTTACTGGTTTTTGTTTGTAAAACGATAAATATTATTAGAATAAAATATATGCCTAGTAAAACTAATGCTATTTGTTGTAGGGAAGTCATAAATAGAGATTTTTTTCTGTAATGAAAATAAAAAAAAATTCCGCTTGTTTTGTGTTTTATAAATTGGAATGATAACGAAAATACAATTATCTTCAGTTTTAAGCAAACGTTTTAGATTTATTAACAAACGTTTGTATTGTTAATTGGTGTTGGTAGAAGAATATTTATTATTTATACTATTCGGTAAATGCCGATAATAAGTGTGGAAAAAAAGAGGGAATATTTTATACAATATCAAGAAAATAGTAATAGTTTTACGCTGATAATAGGTTAGTTGCCGAATTATATTTATATTGGAACTGGTGCTGTTGTTATGAATTGCACCAACGAAAAGACGAATTTATGAGTATCGATACAAAAATACCCGACTTTATTTTTGAGACAAGTTGGGAGGTTTGCAACAAAGTGGGAGGGATACATACGGTTTTATCCACAAAAGCTCAGTTGCTGCAACAAAAAATGGGAGATAATGTAATTTATTTTGGACCCGATTTTAATAATGATGAATTTAGAGCTAAAGAGTTTACCGAAGATAATGATTTATATAAATATTGGCGGGAACAGGCCAATTTAAAAGGCCTGTCGGTAAGAGTAGGACGTTGGAAAATACCTGGAAATCCCATTGCTATTTTAGTAGATTTTAAAGCATATTACGGCGATAAGAATTTTGTGTTTGCCAAGTTATGGGAAAATTATGGTGTCGATTCTCTTCGTGGAGATGATTGCTATAACGATTCGGCTGTTTTTGGTTATGCCGTAGGTAAAGTTATTGTTGATTTTACAGCTTATAACCTTAAAAATAAATTGAATATAGTTGCAATGTTTCATGAGTGGATGAGTGGTGCGGGTTGTCTTTACTTAAAAGACCATGCATCGAATATTGCTACGATATTTACAACTCATGCCACAATGATGGGGCGTGTTTTGGCAAGTAATAATGAAGATTTATACGATAATCTGAAATATTTTAATGCCAATGAAAAAATGCAACAGTATAATGTAACAGCACCATGTTCGTTAGAACATAAGGCAGCATTGAATGCTCACTGTTTAAGTACGGTAAGTCATATTACTGCCAATGAGTGTCTGCATTTCTATAATCGAAATGTAGATGTACTTTTACCCAATGGTTTTGGCGAAGATTTTATTCCCGAACCCCAAAAGTTAAAAGAGAAAGCTGCTGTCGCAAAATCAGATCTGAAAAAGGTGGCTGAAAGCTTGCTGGGCTATCGTTTACAGGGAGATACAATGATAATTGGAACGGGAGGACGCTACGAATTTAAAAACAAAGGTTTAGATGTGTTTCTAGGTGCTTTATCGCAATTAAATAACAGCGATTGTAAACGAGAAGTATTGGCTTTTTTCTTTATCCCAGCCGACCAACGCGGAGCAAGACCCGACCTGCAGGATGCATTAAAAAGTGAGGAACTTAACCGATTGGATTTGCCTTTTGTTACCCACAAAATGGGAAATATAGACAGTGATGCCATATTGGGAACTATTCGCCATTTCGGATTTACCAACGAAGAAAATCAAAAAGTAAAAGTGATTTTTATACCTACCTATTTGAATGGTAACGATGGTATTTTTAATAAATCGTATTATGATTTGTTAATGGGATTAGATTTATCGGTTTTCCCATCGTATTACGAGCCGTGGGGATATACCCCAATGGAGAGTGTGGCATTTAGTGTTCCAACCGTAACCACATCGTTGGCAGGGTTTGGCAAGTGGGTAGAACAGATAAATCAAGCCAATAAAGGGGGAGTGCAGGTTATTGAACGCACCGATTCAAATACCTACGAAGTGGTAACAGCGTTGGCAAAGTATATTGCCGATTATGCAGCAAAAAATAGAGAAGAAATTTTACAATGTAGAAATAATGCTTGGGAAATAGCTGAAAAAACATTATGGAATAATTTTATTGATAATTATTATAAATCATATAATATAGCATTAAAAAACAGAAAAGAACAAAAAATGGAGTCAATAAACAGAGAAAAGCAGTTAAGAATAAGCAAAAGTAATTCTATGAGCTGGCGGAAGTTGGTAGTAGAATCAGAATTGCCCGAAAGCTTGAAAGGATTGGAAGAGCTATCGAAAAACTTATGGTGGTGTTGGAGCTACGAAGCTAAAGGGCTATTTAAATCTATAGAACCTGCTTTGTGGAAGAAAAGTGAAAAAAATCCGATCGTACTGTTAAAAAGAGTATCTCCTTCGCGTTTAATTGAGTTATCGAAAGATGCTGAATTTATGGCGAGATACGAAAAAGTTTACAACGAATTTAAAACATATATGTCCCAAAAACCTGCTAAAAAAGAGCCTAAAATTGCCTATTTTAGTATGGAGTACGGATTAAATAATAATCTGAAAATCTATTCGGGAGGTTTAGGTATTCTTGCGGGTGATTATTTGAAAGAAGCAAGCGATTCTTTAGTAGATATGGTAGCTGTTGGTTTTATGTATCAGTTTGGATACTTTACGCAGCGTATGTCATTAAATGGTGAACAGTTGGTGGAATTAGATGCACAAAAATTTACACAACTGCCAATTGCTTTGGTGCGCGAGGAATCGGGATTGCCCGTTAAGATTAAAATTAATATTGAAGGACGCGATGTTTTTGCAAAAATATGGAGGGTTGATGTTGGTCGTGTACCTTTATTCCTTTTAGATACGGAAACCAATTCTAATGCTGAACAGGATAAAGTTTTAACCCACCAATTATATGGCGGTGACTGGGATAATCGTATTAAGCAGGAAATTTTATTGGGCATGGGTGGTATTAAGGCATTAAAAGAGTTAAATATTGATGCTGATTTATACCATTGTAACGAAGGACACGCAGCCCTTATTAATGTAGAGCGATTAATTAACTTAATCAAAGATGGTTATCAGTACGAAGAGGCATTGGAAATAGTTCGTGCATCGTCGTTGTTTACCACACATACGCCTGTACCTGCCGGACACGATACCTTTGATCCGGGTATGATTCGTCATTATTTGTATTATGTGCCAGAACAATTGCAAGTAGGATGGGACGATTTTTTGGCTTTAGGGCGCGTTAATCCGTTAGACCAAAACGAAAAATTTTCCATGAGTAATTTGGCAGCCAATACATCAATTGAGATGAATGGTGTAAGTATGCTACATGGAAAAGTTTCCCAGGAAATGTTTAATAATTTGTATAGCGGATATTTTCCTCAGGAGTTACACATTGGATATGTTACCAATGGAGTACATTATCCGACCTGGACTGCAAAGGAGTGGCGTAAATTACACGAAAAGAACTTTAAAAAAGGTTTTATTAATGATTTATCTAATCCTGAATATTGGGAGAAAATATATGATGTGGACGATAGCGAAATTTGGTCTACTAAAAATAAATTGCGTAAAAAGTTAATCGATTATGCAAAATTCCGTTTCCAGGAAAATTGGATTCGTCGTTACGAAGACCCAAGCAGAATGGTAGATATTTTAAATTCTATTGATGATAAGACGTTAACCATTGGTTTTGCACGTAGATTTGCAACTTATAAACGTGCTCATCTGTTGTTTAGTGATTTGGACCGACTATCTAAATTGTTGAATAACCCTGAGCGTCCGGTACAATTTCTGTTTGCAGGAAAGGCACATCCTGCCGATAAAGCAGGGCAGGATTTAATCAAACGAATTATTGAAGTTTCTCGTCGTCCCGAATTTGTCGGAAAAATATTGTTCTTAGAGAATTACGATATGGAATTGGGTAAGCGTTTGGTAAAAGGTGTTGATATCTGGATGAATACGCCGACCCGTCCGCTGGAGGCATCGGGAACATCGGGCGAGAAAGCCGTAATGAACGGTGTGCTTAATTTTAGTGTACTTGACGGCTGGTGGTTAGAGGGATACCGTAAGGGTGCCGGTTGGGCTTTAACCGAAAAACGTACTTACGAAAATCAGGCTTTCCAAGATGAATTAGACGCCCAAACGATCTATTCTATGTTCGAAAATGAGATTATTCCTCTTTTCTATGATAGAAATAAAGATGGTGTGCCAGAAAAATGGGTACAATATATTAAAAACTGTATAGCCCAAATTGCTCCGCACTATACCACTAAGCGTATGATGGACGACTATAAAGAGCGTTATTATTATCCTATGTATAAGCGGGTGGAAGCCATTAAACCGAATAATTATCAGGTGGCTAAAGATGTTGCTGCCTGGAAGAAAGAGGTGCTTGCAGGTTGGGAACAGATTGAAGTAGTAGCTGTTGATACTCCAAGTACATTGAAAAAGAAATATCAGTCAGGAGAGAAATATCATATAGAGGTTACTTTAGATTTAAAAGAGTTAATCAATACCGATATTCGTGTTGAGATGGTATTACGTTCGGTGATAAATGGAGAAGAGAGCAAAATAATCTCATTTGATGTTCCTTGTGTGAAGAGCGAAGGGACTTTGGCATTTTATCATCACGATTTGGAATTGGAAAATCCGGGTATTTTCGATTTTGGGTTAAGAATCTATCCACATAACGAAAATATCCCTCATCGTCAGGATTTTAACTATGTTCGTTGGATTTAATTTATTACTGCATATTAGAAAAAAATGCCCAAATATTTTGGGCATTTTTTTTTGATAAATTCAGGTGTAAATGGTATATTTTTTTCTATAGCGGAAGATGTAAGGATATGGTCGTTCCCTTGTTTTTTTCTGATTCCACTTCAATTTTTCCATTGTGCATATCAATTATTCTTTTCACGATTGAAAGACCTATACCGGTTCCACGCTCACCGTCGGTTCCTATTTTTGTTGTGCGTTCGCTGTAGTTAAACAACGATTTTTTTACCGAATCGTTCATGCCGATACCTTGATCTTTTATACTTATAATAGTTTCTTTTTCTTTTTCTACAGCCGAAACAGAAAGAGTTCCTCCTGTATGTGAAAATTTAATAGCATTAACTAAAATATTGTGTAAAGCACTTTTTAAAAATACTTTGTCTCCCTTGGTTTGAATATCGCCTGGAATATCTATTTTGCAGCATATTTTTTTTGCTACAAGCATATTATCCAAAGATGCAAAAAGTTGCTTAAACATAGCAATTATATCAATAGAAGTAATATCTATATCACGAGTACTAAAGTTAACGTTCGACCATTCATATAGTTTTTCTGAGTAGTCGAGTAAATCGTTCAATTCTTTTTTAATAACACGCAAAAGTTGTTGATGCTGTGATTGAAACGATTTCATAAACTCCTCATCTTTTACCAATAAATCAATAAGAGTAGCCACTCCTGTAATTGGATTTTTTATATCATGAGAAAATACAGAAATAAACTGTTCCCTCGATTTTAGCATATCGCGTAATACCGATTCAGTTTCCTGCAGATGTTTATGTTCCAGATTAAGTTCTCTAACACGTTGAATATACTTACGTTTATCTGGATTACGATCAAAAATAGATTCTATTAAAAGTAGATTACGGTTATCGGTAGTTTTTATTGCCGTGGCTTGTAGAATCATCTCTTTATTATCATCTGTAATTTCTGTCCATAAACCCGATATCAGTCTTCCTGCTGAGTTTTGCTTATACAACTCCTCAGCTTCTGGCAGAAATACTTCCAGAAATGGAAAAATTTCTTCTAAGTGAAAAATATTTGAGCTGTAATTATGATTGGGGTGTAAGGCTTTAAACCATTGAGGAATATTCCCGATTAGATGGAAATTATTGTCTTTTTTTGCAAATTTCATAAATCCCAAAATCGATAATACTTCTCCATTTTTTGAAGAGATGTAGCTTTTGTTTTCGATATTTTTGATTAACCGTTCTTGATTACGTTTTTGTACAAATTGTTGCCACATTTTCTGTTGTTTGGGATTCGTTGAAAAAATGATTTTTACCTGCTCTCCTTCAGGAATAAGAGTTATAGAACCATTAAATTTATTAAAAGCAGCCTGGGTAAATATAACATCTTTATTTACAGGGTATATCCCCACAAATATAGGGCAGTAACTACATATATCATAATTTATTTCTGGGTTGATATCTATGGGATTCTGCTCTGAATTTTCAATAGATAAAATTTTACCCTGATTATCGGTAATGATAGTATATTCTTTCGTATTATTGAGCATAACAGATGTAATGTTAGTATAGAGAAAAATAAAAAGGAGTGTAAAATAGGTTAAGCATTATTTAATATTCGGGTTGTTAAATCAGTAAAAGCTTCCTCTACATTTTCACCGCTTTTTGCCGATGTCGTGATTATATGCCACCCTTTTTTCCGAAATTCTTCAATTAAACTATCATCTATTTCCCATGTTTTAGTTAAGTCCGATTTATTAATCAATAATGTAAACGTTTGACTACCTGTTGTTGTTGCAGCAAGATGCTGTAAATCTTTTACAATTTCAAGTGTTTCTTTTCGGGTACCATCGGCAACTAAAAAATATCCCGACATGCCTTTTAGATAAGAGGCCTTAACATGTTGATAGTTGTCTTCACCATTTATATCCCAAATAATTAAACGAACTAAGTTTTCGTCTATTTTAATATCTTTTTGGTCTATTTTCACTCCAATGGTGGTGTGATATTTATCGCAAAATATACTTTTTACGAATCGCTCTACCAGGCTGGTTTTACCAACTGCGAAAGCTCCCATTATGCATATTTTTTTCTTTATCATGGTTTATTGTTCTGTTAGCTCAAAAATAATTGTTCTCGGTTTTAGGTTGCTTATATATTTTTCACGAACGTAATTTACATTCTTAATATTTTCTGATTGAAAGAATGTTTTAATATACTGTAATCTAATTTTTGCATAATTCTTATTGATAACTGGATCGTCAACATTATCAAGCGATATTATTACTTTCAACTGTGCTGTTGGTAATATTTTTAAAATTTGTTTAAAAAGCGTGGCAACCTCTTTCAATTGAATTTTATTCTTTTCAGATAACTCTTTCGTCCCTCGCATGAAATTAAAACTGATGGAGATCAGGTTTTGTTTTAAACGATTAATTTCTGCAATATTAATATCTTCGATATTCTGCATATTTACATTTGGGAAAAAGGGATTGTTGTTAAAGAATTTTTTTGCTGTAATAATCCAATAGTGCGACGCTTTTCCGCTGATTATAAGTGTATTGCTTTTAAATCTATAATTAATAGTTCTGGGGGGATGTAACACTCTAATAAAACGATTAAGCAATATATTTTTATCGGTACTAATATAATCCTTCCACTGATAATGAACCTTAGAAGAATCAATTCCTTCCTGCTTTGCTATTTTATTTGGGTTTACAGAATTTATATCACGAAGCCCTTTTACATAAAAATTAAAAAACGATTTATCTTTTTGGGTTACCACAATTCCTGCCTGAGAATTTAGAGCATTAGCCAAATTGTTTAGTCTGTAATTTTGTATGACATTAAATACTATTAATATAATAAGTAATATTGCAATGCACGAAGCTATAATGATTAATTTCTTATAGCTGGTTTCTTTTTTTTGTTCGATTAAACATTTTTCAAGAGAGGTTTGAATTAAAGGAAACTCAAAAACTTCACCGTTGAAATTTTTTAACTCAGTAATAAAGTTAAGATGAATTTTTTCTAAATTTTCTTTGAAAGTGTTTCTGATTCCTTCGGGAGGAGTCCCCTCAAAGATGACAGCAAGAATAGCATATGGGCTGTTTTCAATCCATACATTTAAATTGTTCAGTCGGATAGCTTCTACAGTATCATCGGTATTTACACTATCAGAGAATGAATCTTTTATAAAATCCTGTACAGCCATCAGCATACTCGAAATCATATCAGAGCTATCGGTTTTTTCACTATCTGCTGATGCTTCTTGTATTAATAATCCTGTTTTTTTATGGATTAAAAAAACCTGCTTAACCTTAAAAGGTAAGCCTCTTAACATTACAATTTCGGCATACGAATGACTTGAAGTAAGTGCTTCGAACCTCCATTTTAATCGTTTTAAAGAGAATTGGTTTTCCAATGTATTGTTTAATGATTCCAGCATTTTTCTAAAAGTTTCAGAAATACTTTTTCGAATCATTGGCCCTAAAAAAGGAAACAAAGCATCAGAAATAGACTTTGGATTATTGGTGATATGACGATTAATAAGCGGTTCGATAATAGGTTCAAGACTTTTTGCCAGTTGGTCGTCTGTTTCAATTGCTTTTCGAACAGACAGGGGTAAAATATGACCTATTTCCTCAGCAAAATTTGTTCTGTTTTTTAGCCATGCTTGCAAACGAGCCAAATCAACAGGTTCCAAACCTATAATAATGGTTTGGAGTTCAGCCATTAAATTAGGGGCAATATGCTGTTGTTCGGAAATTTTATTCTGCATGGTATTTTAAATCTAATAAGAATGTATGTAAAACATCTTTTAACTACTCCTATTTAAATAATAGATACTAAATTGGTTTTACTAAAATAGAAAACAATTATTTATTTGATGCGGAAGTGTCGTTATCGCCGGCAATTTTATAAGCTAAATCGTTAAGCATTATTGCCAACGATGAACGGTCAACCTTGTTGGTTTGCAATTGATTGTTATTTTGTTCAATACGTTCTTGTAAATTCTGTTTTAATGATGAAATTTGTTCACTTAAGCCATTGGTAATTTCCTGAAAATGTGCTTTGTCTTCCAATAGATTATCTTTGGTTATTTGTTTAAATTGTTTTAATGTTTGTTCCATTTCTTCGGAACTTGCAAGTAGTTTTTTATCGAATTCTTCTCTAGTTTCTTGCTCTTCTTTTAGTTTTTCATTAAATTTTTTTAGCTCTTTTTTAATAAAGAAATCTATTACAGAAAGTTTTTTGTCCAGCTCTTGCTTGTTCTCAATAATCGATTGAGCAAGTTTATTCTCCAGTAATTCAAACCGCTTTTCGTACTCATTCATATTGTTGCCAAACAGAATATCTCTTATTTTAGAAATATTTTCAACATCGTTAGAAGGAGTTGTTGTTGGTTGCTGTAAGTTCTCTTTATTTTCCATTATCTGTCTCTTTAACCTTCTTACAAATCTAATTATTTTAGATAAAGTATCCAATAAATAGTAATAAGAAATTTAAGTTATCTCTTATATTTGTTATAGTCTGTTATTATTCCTTCACAAAGCCAATTTGCCAAAGCCTGGCGGTTATCTGTTTTGGTAAATCTAATCTGATCCCGATAGTTATTGATGTTTCCTAATTCGATAAATACGGCAGGTGGAGTTGTTTTTCGTACAATATATAATCTTCGAGAACCAACTGTACCTGTATAATCTCTATTGGGTTGATGTTGTGCATATTTTTTATTCATTGTTTTTAGCAGCGTAAGTGCTGTTGCTTTTCCTCTTTTGCTTTTGGAATGGTAGTAAAAGAATACATCGGTTCGTTTTCGTTTGCTACGAGAATCAAGATGCAGAATAATTACCCGTTGATATTTAGTTGAAGGTGTTTTTTTTGCCAGTTTATTAATTGCAATAGTTCGTTGTTTTAAGCGTTTCAGCTGTTTTAGAGGAATTGTTTGGTTTGGGTAGCAAACCTCATCTTTATCCGGTTTTAAAAAAGCCTGATTGCGAATACCATCGTTTTTATCTTGAATAATAAAATGAACTTTAGCGCCGTGAGAAGTTAATTCTCGTCCCAATCGTAAAACAATATCGTAGGCATATTCATCTTCACAAATTCGGTGTCCCGATACTTTTCCTATTGCCCCGGGATCGGGACCTCCGTGTCCCGCAACCAAATAGATTACAGCATTGTTTAATTTGTGATCTGAAATTTTTATGTTTGCATGTTCCTTCCCTAGCAGCGATAGGGTAGAGGTGTTCCTTTTTATTGGGAATTTGTATTTTTTTCCTGCAATAAGATAGCCCGATTTGGTGAAATTTCCTTTATTCAGGTTTCTGAATTCTAAACTTTGTGTTTTAGGATTCATACCATTTCTGATTAAGAATCCATTAAACGATTCGCCTTTTTTTACGGTATTCCATTTGTAACTGTTTTGTGCTTGCAGGTACAGTAAACCTAAAAATAAGAATAATATTGAAGTGGTTATTTTTTTATACATTGGTTAAATTTGAGTTTTAGAAAGGACAAAATTAATATATTTTTTTATAATCAGGGTTTTGTAATATATTGATTTTTCTGAAAACTCATACTTTCAGGATTTACAATAGGGCTAATGGTGGTTTGGAAATCTCCTGATATTGTAGCCGACTTGGCTTTTTTATTTTTGCAATACTAATGTATTCAATAAGTTTTTGCAGGCATCTTCCAGAATATCAAGAACCAACTCAAAACCTTCGGCTCCCCCATAGTAAGGATCGGGAACACCGTTGTGGTTATTATATACAGAACAGTAGTCGGTCATTAGTTTGATTTTTTTGAGATCGGTATTTTTACGGGCCATTCGTTGTAGGTCGACAAGATTATTACTGTCCATAGCAATAATTAAATCGAATTGGTCGAAATCAGTGTCGGGATTAAATTGACGGGCAATACTGGTTAAATCGTAGTTGCGTTGAATGGCGTGTTTACGCATTCGGCTGTCGGCGCCTTCGCCGATATGGTATGCTGCTGTTCCGGCAGAATCACAAATTATTTTGTTTTGTAAATTGTATTTTTTGATATAGGCATTCATTACTGCTTCACCGCTCGGCGAACGACAAATATTTCCCAGGCATACGAATAGTATTTGCTGCTTCATTTTTGTTGATGTTTTTTTAATTGAGACAGGAACGTAATATGTTGTATCTTAATAAGATATTTGTGTCTTTTCTACACTTTAAAACTTATATTTTAATCACATGTTCTGTTTTTATTGTTTGGATAATTATCCAATAGGTAAGGTGAAATAGAAAGTACTTCCTATATTTGGTTTACTTTCTACCCATATTTTACCCCCGTTTTTTTCTGTGAATTGTTTGCATAAAATAAGACCTAATCCACTTCCTGCCTCATCATTAGTTCCTTTAGTTGATTGATTGGTGGACAAATTAAATAATTTATTATACATCTCTTCTTTTATTCCCACTCCATTATCTTTTACACTAATATAAATTGTTTCTCCTTTTTTATTTGCATCTAGAATGACGGAACCGCCTTGATTGGTAAATTTTATGGCATTAGAAATTAAATTTCTAAGAATGGTATTCACCATATTGATATCAGCATTCACTATTGTCTGTTCTTTTACTTTCGATGTAAATGTGATGTTTTTTTCTCTAGCACGCAGATGGTACAGTTCTTTATTAGTGTTGATTAATTCGTAAAGATCAAAATATTGGGGAGAGAAAGTAAGCCTGTTTTGTTCGTTTTTAGCCCATAATAAAAGGTTTTCCAATAAATCGTAAACTGTTTTAGTCGATTCGTTTATATGGTTGGCATATTCCATAATTTTATCCTTATCAATCTCTTTACTTTCCTTTAGACTGAATGATAGTATTTCTGAAAATCCTATAATTGTTCCAAATGGGGAACGTAAATCGTGCGCTATAATAGAGAAAAATTTGTCTTTTGTGTTATTAGCAGACTCTAATTTTTTGTTTGTCAAAATTAGTTTTTTATTTAATTTTAATTTATTGTTGAAAAGTAGAAGTACTGCAATAAAAAAAATAAGCGTAATAAAAATGAAAAGACGGGTATACACTAAAACCGTTTGTTTTTCGTCTAACAGATCGTTTGATAATTTATTCTGAACTTTTAATACTCGATTTTCCTGTTCTTGATTTTTAACATTGTAGATAGCCTGGATTTGTTCAATTCTACCAACGTTATTTAATTGTTGAATACTGTCGTGAATATGGTTGTACAGTTGTAAAGAAACATATGCCGCTTGGTAGTATTCTGTTTGGAATAAATATTCTGCCTGAAGACGTATTAATTCGCTTTCAATAACGGGTAAATTATAATTCTCACATAATATCAGCCCTTTGTTGATATATTGTAGAGTATTGTCGTAGTCTTTTGTTTTTAGTGAAAGTGCAACTAAAGAGTTTAAACTATGTGCTAACTCTCGGGGAAGATTATTCTTTTTTCCTATTTCGTAAGCTTTGGAGAGATACAGTTTCGCATTTTTAAAATCGTGTTGTTCATCGAATATAGCTCCCAGATTATGAAGAACTGATGCTTCTTTTTGTATCATATTATGTGTTATGGAAAGCTGTAGAGCTTGTTTGTAATATTTAACGGCTTGTTCTGTTTCTTTTTCGTGACGGTAAAAATTTCCTAAATTATTAAATATATCTATCAATAATACCACTCTGTTTTCTGGTATAGATTCTAATAGAGCCAAATAAGTTTTAATTGCTTTAGGATATTGGTTGGTACGCTGATAAATAATCCCCAAATTAATCTTGATATCTGTCAGCAGTTGATCGTTTTCTGTTTTTGTTGCTATTTTTACAGCTTTAATAAAGTAATTTGTTGCTGTTTCCAAGTCTTCGTATTGCATATGGCTTACACCAATAGCATTGTAGGCTCTTGCAATGTTGGCAGGATCATTGTGATATTTACTTAATTCAAGAGCTTTGTTGAAATTGGCTTTTGCCTCTTGTATTTTTGATTGGCTGAGGTAAGCCTTCCCTAGTAGAAGATAGACATTAATTTTATCTTTTTGTGATATTAAAGAATAATTTAGTGATTCTAAATGTTTTATTTCTTTATTAAATTTAGAATTATTATGATAGTATTTAGACAGCATTTCTGCTACTTTATAAAAGTTTAATGTATCTCTTTCTTTAGAGAAATAATCCATTGCTCTTTTGGCGTAGCAAACGGTGCTATCACTTCTATTTTCTATTAGTACAGATAAATCTTGTATTAATATGTGATTGCTATTATCTTGGGCAAAAATATATACCGTAAAATATAACGAAAGTAGTAAGGTAATTATTTTCTTCATTATATATTGTCGAATTTGTTTCTTTTAATTTCTCTATTTGAGAGAATAAAGATACTTAAAAAAGAAGTTTTTATAAATTTATTTTACCAACAATTTACTTTTGTATATTTTCTCACCTGCCATATTGATAATGTATACACCTGGTTTTAATTGTTCTCTGTTTATTATAATATTGTCATTGGTGATGTTGTTAACTATTTTTGTTACTCTGCCGTTGGCATCAACTACTATTAGTCGGTATTTTGAATTATTTCTGTTTGGAAAGCTGATTTTAGATTTATCATACATAGGATTAGGATAAATTATTATTTCAGAATTATTTGTCTCTTGTTTTACAATATAATTGTCTATTGCTGTAATCGTTTTTACGGAGTTAGCGTCGATACCTACCACAACTTTTATTGCCAAAGCAGTGTTTAATTCTCCCTTAAAAACATCGGTATAGCTACTCCAATTACCGTTATAATGCATATAGGCTGTATTTTTCCATTTTCCCTTTATTAATGGTAATTGTGCCACTGCAAAAGTATCAATAGGAGTGGAGTAATTTAACTCATATCCCACAAAAAAATCGGTTTTTATGGGTACCGAATCAGGTAAAATAATGGTGTTAAATTCGTTAACTTTTAATTGGCTGTAAGGAACATCCATTGTATATATTTCTTTGGTTGGAGTTGCTTTTCCTTCCCAAATTTTAAGCGTAATATAAGGATTATCAGAATTGCTTTGTAGGGTAGAGGGTTTAATCAAAACTTTTTTTATACAATTCAAATTAGGGTTGATATTGGTAAATTTTTCAGCAAACATATCAATATCTAAATTGCTATGACCCGATATATATCCACTATTTTCACCGGTAAATAAAAACTCTGCTAATTTATCTGCATTATCTGAACTAATATTGCATAAGGTTTCATTAACGGTTTTTTTCGGGTCTATTATTGTTATATATTTTGTTTTTATCTCGGTGGATTTGCCGTTATTGCCCGAAATAGTAAGAGAAACAGTGTATTTTCCCGGAGTATTATAAGTAACCGTCGGATTTTTTTGTATTGATGTTTTCGGATTTCCTCCTTCAAATTCCCATTTTAGATCAGTAGGATTTCCGGCTGATAAATTGGTGAATTGAATTGTAGAACCCTTTTGAGCATAGGTGTTGTCTGCTATAAAATCGGCTTTAAATTCTTTTACTACAATTGCCGATTTAATGGTATGAGTATCGGTTCCTGCATCGTTTGTTACTTGAAGAGTAACATTGTAAGTTCCGGGTTTATTGTAAACAATATTAGTAGGGTGTTCTTGATTTGATGTTTTTGTTTCTGCACCTTCAAAAGTCCATTTGTATACCATTTTGCCATCGCCAATGGTTCTGTTTTTAAAATCAACGGCATCGCCAACATTAATTCTGTTTTTTGTGATACCGATAATTGCCACTGGAGGCAAAGAATTAAAGGCAATGTCGGTTGAAAATACACCGTTTCCATGTGAACCTGCTACAATAAAGCCATCTCTACGAACAGCAATCATATCAATAATGGCTGTTCCTATTTTATTGATAGATTCTTGTTGCCATTGGGTCTTGTTGCCGTTTAGTTGATTGGTACTGTATAAACCAGTACTTGTTCCTGCGAAATAGGTGGTTTGTGTAGGTGTTTTTAGAATTGCCACAGAGCGTACCGAAGGTCCATTTCCGGAAGCGTTACCATCTTCGAGGTTACCGCTGATAGGAGTCCAGCTTTTACCTCCATTGGTTGTATGATAAATACTTTCCACATTATAATTCGAGAATGCAACAACTATTTCGTTGGCATCCTGGGGATTAATTGCAATAGAGCTGACAAACAATATTCCGCCATTCATGTTTGGCATGTTTGCACCGGTAATATCTATTACTTCAGAATTTTTATGGTTTGAATTATTAATTTTATATATCTTCCCTTTTGATGTACCGTAATAAAGTATATGAGCAGGGAAGGTGGAAGATGCAAGGCAGGTAATGTTCCCTTTTGTCTCTTTTTTATTTATTTTCTCCCAGTTGGTAGCAGCTTTTGTTTGTTTTAGTTTAGGGATCTCAAATATGTTGGTATTACGCCAAATATCACTACCGGCAGCATAATATACTATTTCGTTACTGTTGGCGTCAACAGTATAAGGCGTGATAAAGAGTTGTCCTTTTGCATTAATTGGATCGATACGCGTCCAGTAATAATCCGAAGAGTTTAAAATATTATGTTTTAGATAGGTAATTCCATTCTGACAAGATGTTAAAATACTGTTTCCTCCATTAAAGATGGCACAATGTCCGCCATCTCCTGTTGAACAATGCAGCCAATTGGTTTTTGGATTTGCATCACTAGCATACCATGTTCCGTTGTCCTGAAATCCGGCAATAATGGTTTTACTTTTTGTGTTATCGTGATTAATAGCCACGGCATAGGTTTGGGTGGTTAAGTAACCATTGTTGATAAAGGTCCAGTCAACAGGAGTATTGGTATGGTTGTTGGGAGTCTTATCTTGTTTGCTCTTATAGTTGTCGGTAATGCTTAGTCCTCCATCGTGTCCGCAAACAGCTCCTTTATTATCGGGTTTAAATACCAGTGTATGTATATCGGCATGATGATTTTTGTATTGAATAAAATTATTTTCTGTAGCGTATCCACCAATCCAAAAGGTATTGTTTTTTGTGGTAAAAGCATCATCAGATCGATATAGATTACGTCCACCGATAAATACCATATTTTCGTTATCGGGAGCAACTTTTATTACCATATTGTAAGAATTGTGTGAGTTGTAACCATTTATACTATAATGATCTCCTGTGTGTGTAGGGAGATTATTAGATCTGTTTTCCCACTTAGCACGATTGTTGTAGGTTAATTTCCAAAAACTGTGGTCTTGAAAACCTCCTTTAGGTGTATTGCCCAGTAGGTAAATTATCTCTTTTGAGCCGGTTAAATTAGCACTTGCCAATACTATTCGGCGGTAGGTTTTAGGGAAATTGGCAGGTGTTATATTCTGCCATTTTGAGTTGTTGCTGGCTTTTCTCCAAATGCCAATATTATTTTTCCCTTCAGAGCTAAGAGTGGCATATACTGTACCGGAATTAGTACATATAACATCGGTGAACTTAGAGAAGGAAACTTGACTGTTTTCCTGTTTATCGGTATTTGCAAGTTCTTTTTTCCACGATCTTCCTCCATTGTAAGAGACAAATATAGCCCCGTAAGTAGCAACATAAACTGCCCCGTTCTTAGGATTAACAGTAATTGCCCAACAGTAATCGAAATGATTATCAAACCGCGATGTCGTGTTCGATGTTGTATTTGTTATTGGGGTCCAGGTTTCGCCATTATCTACCGATTTAAATAATCCGTTTCCAGAGTAGCTTGCTCCGCATGCATTAGCACTATTACCTATAAACTCGCCGGTGGTATAGTACCAAACGTTAGTATGTCCAGCACGAGGATCTTGTGCTATGGCTGTAATACTTGGATGAGCTTCTGATTTGGTAACTCTGTACCATGACTTACCATTGTTGGTTGATTTCCATAAGCCTCCCGATACACCACCTGCCAAAATGGTATTTCCTGTTTTATCGTTTATATCAATGGCTAAAGCTCTGGTTCTTCCTCCCACATTGCGAGGACCGCTTTGTGCAAACTGTAAATAACCTGCTTTTGCTTGGTGTTGCAGCTTGGAAGCATTAGAAAGTACATACTCTCTTTCCAGTTCACGGATATTTAATGGAATTTTTCCGGTTTTAGGATTTCTTAAACGAAACAGCTCATAATTGGCTCTTGTCATTGGATTATCGCCATAGATTGGACTGTTTTTATCTGCTATTTTAGACAGTTTTATATTATTTAAATTAGGGTTATTAAGCGTGTTGTAAGTATGTTTGCTAATAACAATATTGTGGTAATTAGTTGTATTATTTTCTTTTGCAGTCAGTTTTGCTGTTTGGGCATTTACTCCTCCCACAAATAATAATAATATCGATAATAAGGTGTAAAGTTTTTTCATATCTCTTATTTTTTTATCTACAAATACGGGCCTTTTGTCAAAAGGTTTTCTCATTTTGTCAAAAAAAATAAAGAGTATGAGTTCTTTTATAGAATATTTTGTTTTATAGAAAAAAAGAAAACCTTCTGTCCCTGAGGAGGGTAGAAGGTTTTTTGTGTTTTTTGGGGAGTGAAATTTTAAATGGAAAAAAGTTTAATTTTTTTTAAAGCGATATTCCAATTTTCACCCCTGGATAACCTTTTTTAAAGAAGCCCTCAAAATAAAGTTGTGGAGTAACACTAATTCCAGTATTCTTTATATATGTTTCAAATCCCATACGGAATGTGTTCTTTTTAAATAAATCGCCTTGCTTTTTAATTAAATAACCCAACGAAATATTAGTCCAGCTATATTTAAAGAAGGGAAGTTTTTGAGAATAACTAAGGTCTAACCACTGATTGATATTTCGTTTCCCATTTTTAAAATCGAACATTGTTTCATAATTTAAACCTATCTTATATCTCAATAGCCCTTTTTGATGTAGCAATAAATCCATTTGAAGATTTATACTCATATTCCAACGGTCTTTAATATAGCATAAGCCTGTATTTGCTGTTATTTCTAATGCATTTTGAGAATAACTTGAATTTACTTTAGAATAACGATATTCAGAATTATTATCGGGAGTTGTCTTTGCCCATAAAGAAAAAGCATAACGTCTTAAACTTTTTTCGTCTATCTTTTTTTCTACTGTATTATCGGTATTCTTTAAAATATTGTCCCATTTGTATTGGGTCATCTCTTTTAGTTGCTCTATGGTATCAAAATAGATAATAATATTATTGTATTTATTTTTAAAAGTTAATCTATTTTTACCTGCTTGAGTTAACACCTCACTTTTTTTACTGGGAAAAGTAAATTTATTTGTGGGCTGTATCGTTTTTATTACGATGCCTGTTTCTTCTTTTATTTTTCCCCAGCGGTTAAATTTATCCTTAAAACTTATGGCAATAGGTTTGTTGTTGGGGTTAATTTTTCCACCAATAGCTTCCCATTTTTTCAAGAAATCTTGTAATTGCTCCTCTATTTTTAAATCTTTTAATTGGTTTATTCTGCCATTATAGTTAGTTCTAAATTCAACGGAGGTTTTGTTAGGCATTTCTATACGAATAGTATCTTGAAGATATCTTTTCTGTGCATGTCCCACCATAGTTCCCATTAATACCATTAACATGATTAATGTAAATTGTTTTAAGTGTCTCATTTTATTCTTTTTAAGTAATTATTAAATTATTCTATTATTTTCAATTATTCTATCGATAGTACAAAATTGACAACCTTTTAAATTATAGTTTTATAAAACCTCTTCTGCGACGTTCCGATTTGTTGCTATTCGGCGAAACATTTTCGTTTCTTAACCTAAACCTAAAAAAGCCTTTCGGTTTTCGTTTGTTTTGTGGCAAAACGGTTGTTTTGTCTTCTTTTAAAGCCATTAATGCCTTTTGGTCTATATTAAAAGTCAAATCCGATTCGTATTGCTTTTTTAAATCTGCTATTTCTTGTCGGTAATAAATTTGCAAACGCTTAGCCGTAGCGTTCCAATATTTCACACTGTCTTTTAAAGTGTTGGTATGTTGGGTAATATATTGCAGATTATTTTCTAATTGTGTATTTTGTTGTTGCAATTGGTGTAGTCGTTCTTTTAAATCTTCTATCCTCTTTTTTTGCTCAGGCGATGCTATAAACACCTTTTTTACTTTGGTTTTATAAGCTATCTGTTTTTCGATTACTTTTTTCGGTTTTTGCTTTAATTGTTGTTGCAAAGTGGCAAGCTGTTGTTGGTAATGGTTATTTTGCAATCTGTTCCAGTAAATGCTATAAGCCAAAGCACCCGAAAGAAACAGAACAATAACTGCCGCAGCTACCCGAAAAAATAGCGGAATAAATACCACTTTCTTTTGATGTATATTTGTCCAAAC
>PDWJ01000828.1_pt1 | contig 42573 bp, 31 predicted proteins | sample 1430881 | NCBI WGS metagenome assembly PDWJ01 (sample SAMN01162460, study PRJNA174530) | Oral metagenome, whole genome shotgun sequencing project. | biome: Marine environment; feature: Marine mammal; material: Swab sample of the gingival sulcus; isolation source: swab sample of gingival sulcus...
GTGCTGACCCGCGAGGACATCGTCTTCCCCCACTCGGGCAACCCCGACTACGTGGCCGACCAGCTGATCCCGGAGAGCCTCTTCGGCCAGTACTACGGCCTGCTGCAGGGGGATGTCTCCGGTTCGCCTCCCTACCACGAGCGTATCTACGTGGTAGCGAGCCAGGACAACACGACGGTGACCCTCACCCGGCTGGACGGCACGACGCAGGAGAAGACGGTGAACAAGGGTGAGCAGGCCGACTTCCTTATCGACAACACCACGACGGAGCGGGCGGTGAACGTGACAGCCACCAAACCGGTGATCCTCTTCCAGATGTCCGGCTCGAGCAATGGTAACGCGAGCCAGCGTGCGGGGGCGGTTATCCCCGCGATGCCCAAGGCTACTGGGGTGTGCGTGGGCTCGAAGGAGGTGGTCTTCTCGCGGGCGAAGGGCGGAGGCTACAAGATGTTCCTGAACCTGGTGGCCTGGGATTTCACGGGCACCCCCTCGGCCATCGGGAATTTCGAGCTGCACCAGAGCACCGGTGGGGCCTTCACCCGCGTTCAACCGGGCACCGCCGGCAAGATCCTCGAGGATAAGATCAACGCCCATGCCAGCTGGCAGGATTTCCCTGGCAGCGCCACCGACCCGCAGCGGAAGTGGAAGTGGTTCCGCGCGGAGACGGATGCGATCGCGGGTGGCGCCATCACGACGGGCGTGACCTACAAGCTGCTCAACCGGGGGAACGTGTTCCAGCTGGGGGTGCTCAACGGCGACCCGGGGCGGGATGCCTTCTTCGGCTACTTCTCCGACTTCGCCATCGCATCAGGGGTGGAGCATGGCATTCAGCCAGAGGTGATTGACCCACAGACGGGCCAGTCCGAGAGCATACCCGGGAGCGACATCGCGTATGTGCCCTACGGCGGCAGCGTCCACCTCAAGACAGGGCTGCCGGACCTCTACAAGTTCCGCTGGTCCGCCGAGGGTGGCGTGGGGGAGGATAAAATCCTGAGCCCCAACGCGGCGGACAGCTGGATTATCCAGCCGCAGGAGCAGTCGAAATACCTTCTGGAGGTGACGGGCTTCTGCAATGTCACGACGACGAGGAGGGTTGAGCTACGGCCGATATTCCCGAAGAGCACGGTGACCTTCGACCTGAACGGTGGTCGGCTCGACGGGCAGACGAGCATCAAGCCCGTGACGCTTGGGGACCTACAGGAGCTGGAGCCGCCGAAGGGCGAGTATACCAAGGCGGGCTTCACCTTCGCCTTCTGGGCAAAGCAGGGCGAGACGGTGCCCTACAACTTCGCGGCGCGGCGGCCGAGCGACCTACACCTTGTGGCCCAGTGGAAGCGTGCTGCGCCCGCAATGGGCACGGTGACCTTCGATGCGAACGGTGGCCGGGGTGCGCCCATGCCGGTGAATGTGGTGCAGGGCGGGCCGATGGACGACCTATTCCCGAGGGTAATTCCCCGCCGCGAGGGTTTCCGCTTCCTGGGTTGGTCGAAGGGTAGCTCGGCGGTCAATGCCGACTTCACGAAGGATACGCCGGTGACGGAGAACGTAACGGTGTACGCCGTGTGGGAGCTGGACCCGAAGGCACAGCCCCAGGTCGGCCAATTCACGGTGGGCATAGAGCAGCCGGCCAATGGCTCTATCCGTGTGGCGATGGTGCAGAGCCCGGCGACGGAGATCACCGATGGAATGAGCCTACCCCAGGGGACCAGAATTTTGATTGCGGCCGAGGCGCGCAGCGGGCATAGGGTGTCCCGTCTGCTGGTCAACGGCGAGGTGAGGGCGAATCCCTACACGGTTGAGGTGGTGGAGGACCTGAAAATCAGCGCCGAGGTGGTGGCAGCGGGTGGCAAGCTGGTTCAGTATACGGTGACCTTCGACCTGGACGGCGGTCGGCTCGATGGTCAGCCCGCGGTGCAGCTCCAGACGGTCAACGAGGGTGCGCGGGCGAGCGACCCTGGGCGGCCGACCAGGCCTGGCCATCGCTTCCTGGGCTGGTACAGTGGCGAGGATAGGTACAGCTTCCGCGAGCCGCTTGTGAGCGACCTACGGCTGGTGGCCCGGTGGAAAGTCCTTCCTCCGGCGGTGGTCCGCTACACGGTGACCTTCGATGCGAACGGTGGGCAGGGTGCGCCAGCCCCCCAGCGGGTGGAGAGCGGTAAGTCGCTGGGAGCGAGCTTCCCGTCTCAGCAGCCCACCCACGGCTACGCGTTCGGGGGCTGGGCACGGAGCAGCACGGCGAGCAAGGCCGACTTCACGGCCGACACGCCGGTGACGGAGGACATAACGGTGTACGCCGTGTGGACCCTCGTGCCGAGAAAGGGTGAGCTCTACCCCGTCCATTTTAAGCAGCCGCCGCATGGACGGATAGTGGTGAGGATGCTGCAGAGCCCGGCCTGGACCATCTTCTACAGCGGCATGCGGGTGCCCAAGGGGACACGCCTCCAGATTATGACCACGGCCGATGCGGGCTACGTGGTGTCCAAGCTGCTGGTGAACGGGGCGGAGCAGTCGAACCCCGTCACGCTGCTGGTGGAAAAGGGAATGCAGATTGTCGCCGAGATTGTGCCTCAGACCACCGCGCCGGTGCAGCACGCCGTGACCTTCGACCTGGCCGGTGGTCGTTTGCATGGCCTGACCGTCGTGCCTCTGCGGATGGTCAACGACGAGGGCTTCGTAGCCGACCCCGGCGAGCCGGTAAAGCCGGGCTACAGCTTCCTGGGCTGGTATGATGGCGGGGTGAGGTACGAGTTCCCCACGAAGGTTAAGGGCGCGCTGCATCTGCAGGCCCGGTGGGAGCCCCTGCCCGTCACGCCCAGCTACACGCTGCGTATCACCCAGCCGAACCATGGCGCCATCGTGGTGCAGACCATGGCATCCCCGCTCCGGGAGCTGGGCGACGGCGACGAGCTGCCCCTAGACACCCGGATACGGATTGCGGCCACGGCCAGCAAGGGCTACCGCCTCAAGCGGCTCTACGTCAACGACATGCCGGAGGAAAGCCCCCACATTCTCGGGGTGACGGGCGACGTGTACGTCCGTGCGGAGATGGAGCAGTCCGCCAGCACGCCCATCCCCACGGTCTACACCGTGGTCTTCGACGCGAACGGTGGCGCGGGCGCGCCCAGCTCGAGGCGGGTGGCCAGCGGCAAGTCGCTGGAGGGCGAGTTCCCCGGTGAGGAGCCCACGCGCGAGGGCTTCCGCTTCCTGGGCTGGGCGACGAGCAGCACGGCCACCGAGGCGGACTTCACGAGCAGCACGGCCGTGACGGGCGACCTGATAGTCTACGCCGTGTGGCAGCTCCAGTCCGCGCCCGGGGCCGATTGGCCCACCATCCGCTTCACGCAGCCCATGCACGGCAAGCTCAGCGTGAAGATGCTGCAGGGCCCGGCGAAGGGCATCGCCAGCGGGGAGAAGGTGCCCAAGGGGAGCTGGATTTTGATAGAACCCACGGCCGCAGAGGGGTACAAGGTGTCCAAGCTGGTGGTCAACGGCGAGGAGCGACCCTTCCCGCAGACCATGCGCGCGGAGAGGGACCTAGACATCCTCGCCGAGGTCGTGGCCAAGACCGTTCCGCTGCAGCAGCACAGGGTGACCTTCGACCAGGACGGCGGCAAGCTCTACGGCATGCCCCCCGTGTTCTTCCAGATGGTCAACGACGGCGCGTACGCGACCGACCCCGGTAGCCCGATTAGGCCCGGCTACGAGTTTCAGGGCTGGTATGATGGCGGGACGAAGCACGATTTCCCCAGCATGAAGGTTACGGCCGACCTGCGGCTTGTGGCCCGGTGGGAGGTCACGGGTGGCACGCCCAAGGCCCCCGAGCCGGAAGCCCCGCGGCCGGAGGATAGCATCCAGTCCTCGCCGGACACGCCGGTGCTGGCTAGCGGGCGTGCGCGGCTGGTGCTGCAGCCCAATCCCGCCACGGATTTCATCCGGCTCGAGGGGCTGAGCGGAGGTGCTAAGGTCCACATCTACAGCCCGCTAGGTGCCATACTCCAGACGGTGGACCTTGCCCCCGGCCAGGGCCTGGACGTACGCAATCTGCGGCCCGGCATCTACCTCCTACGCGTCGGGCGGCAGACCCTGCGATTCGTTCGCCGCTAGCCCTGGCTAGGGCAACGATTTGGGAGGGCGACCCCGCGGGGTCGCCCTCCTTTTTGCGCGTGGGGCAGCCTTGGCTGGCTGGATGTAGTGAAAAATTACGGTTCTAAATGATGAAAGGCTTGGAAAGTTCAAACTTTCGTTCTAAGTTTGTACTAGAATTGCGGGGTGTGCCTGGCTACACCCCGCAATTCTTCATCTTGACAGGACAACAGTCTGGTGAAGTGGCTTACAACTACAGGTTAAATGCATAAATGTTTGTGAAAATGTAATCAAAAAAGTGCTTGCAATTATGATTGGACTACTTGGAATCGGAACGGTGGGATCGGGCGTTGTGGAGATCGTGCGACGGTCTCCGGAGCTGCAGATCAAGCGGATTTTGGAAATCGACCCGGAAAAGGGGCGGCTTCTCGGTGTGGAGGACATGCTGACCGGTAGGATAGAGGACATCCTCAGCGATGCGGATATAGACCTCGTTCTGGACTGCACCGGTGCGGATGTGGCCTACACCTGGATGAAGGAGGCTATGACCATGGGCAAGCACGTGGTCACCTCCAACAAGAAGCTGGTTTCCACCTACCTTGAGGAGCTCACCACCCTGGCCGAGGCGAATGGCGTGGCCTTCCTCTACGAGGCCTCCGTCGGGGGTGCGATTCCGCTGCTCAAACCGCTGAAAGACAGCAGGGTATGGAATAAAATAGACTGCGTGGAGGGCGTGCTCAATGGGACGAGCAACTACATCCTCACGCAGATGGAGCGGGAGACCTACGAGGTGGCCCTGAGCGAGGCGCAGCGGCTGGGCTACGCCGAGGCCGACCCGAGCGCGGACGTGGACGGATACGACGCGCGGCGGAAGCTCCGCATCATGGCCAGCATGGCCTTCGGGGGGAAGATTGAGGAGGAGAAAATCGCCCTACGCGGGATACGCGGCCTGAGCAAAGAGGACCTGGACGAGCTCGCCACGCTGGGCTACCGGGTGAAGCTCCTGGCACGGGCCTGGAGGAAGGGCGACGGCCTCTGCGCCTACGTGATGCCCCGGGCCATGCCCCAGACGGGGGTGCTCTCCAACCTGCAAGGGGCTGAGAATATGGGCCTTATACACGGCGATGCCTCTGGCCCGCTGACCTTCGGGGGCTATGGTGCCGGGCAGCTCCCCACGGGCTACGCCATGATGGTGGATGCCTGGGACATCGCGCGGGGCCGGTGGGCGAACTGCCCCATCGGGGAGGAGCTGCTGCCCATGAAGAGCTTCAAGGGGCGCTTCTACTTCCGCATCGATGATAAGGATGCCCATACGATTTTGGAGAACGCGGCGGAGAAGATGGGCAATGGCTACGTCTCGAAGTGGGTTGCGCCTGAGGTTTTTCGGGATTTCAACGGGCCGGTAATCCTACTGGAGGAGGCCAGCGATGCGGTATAGGAGTACGCGTGGCGGGGGCTACGCCGACGACAAGGGGGCCATCCTGCAGGGGATGGCCCCCGACGGCGGGCTATACGTCCCGGAGCATTTCCCGGAGCTGGATTGGGGGTGGTCTGCACTGAGCTACAGCGACTTGGCCGCGGAGGTGCTGGGCCTCTACTTCCCCTCCCTTCGTGCGCACATGGGGGATATCGTGTCGCCCTACCTCCGGAAATTCCCCAGCGAGCCGGTGCGCGTCACCCCGGGCCGGGAGGCGACCATCCTCGAGCTGTATCATGGTCCCACCCTGGCCTTTAAGGATATGGCGCTGAGCATCTTACCCAAGCTCATGGAGTACAGCCTGCCGGAGGGGAAGCGCCTGCACATCCTTACGGCCACCTCGGGCGATACGGGCAAGGCCGCGCTGGAGGGCTTCGCGGACGTGGCGCGGACGAGAATTACCGTCTTCTTCCCCGAGGGCAAGGTCAGCCCCATTCAGGCCCGGCAGATGCTCACCCAGCCAGGGGCCAATGTGGCCGTATTCCCCGTCGTGGGCAACTTCGACGACTGCCAGCGCGGGGTTAAGGAGATTTTCGCCGACAGGGAGCTGGCCGAGCGGCTGAGCGCGGAGGGCGTTATGCTAAGCTCTGCAAACTCCATCAACATCGGCCGTCTGGTACCGCAGATTGTCTACTACCTATACGCCTACTTCCAGATGGAGAAGAAGGGCCAGATAGCGCGGGGTGAGAAGCTAAATATCTGTGTACCAACGGGAAATTTCGGGAATATCCTCGCGGCCTACTACGCCAAGCGGATGGGCCTACCGGTGGACAGGCTCATCTGCGCCAACAATCAGAATAGGGTACTGACCGATTTCTTTCACGAAAAGAAGTATTCGGCCAAGCGGGATTTGTCGCTCACCTCGTCCCCGTCCATGGATATCCTGGTGTCGAGCAATCTGGAGCGCCTCCTCTACCATCTGCAGGGCGAGGAGGCGGTCAGGCGGGCCATGGGCGCGCTGGAGGCGACGAGGGAGTACACCTGGGATGCCCTGCCGGAGGATTTCCGCGCCTATACCCTTGAGGAAGAGGCCTGTAGCCGGGTTATCGCCCACGGCTTTCGGCAGGGGCTTTTGCTCGACCCGCATACGGCGGTCGGCTACGGTGCGGCCATGGAGTTCCAGCGGGAGAGTGGGGGGAAGGTCCTGGTGGCCTCCACTGCGAGTCCGTACAAATTCCCCCAGAAGGTGCTCGAGTCGCTGGGTGTTGAGGTGGAGGCCAACCCCTTCGCGCAGGTGCGCCAGCTGTCGGAGCATACGCGAACTGCGCTGCCCGAGGCCATATCGGCCCTGGAGGTTGCGGCCCTCAGGCCACATCGTGTGATAGAGTATGAGCAAATGAGGGGGGTAATACAATGAGTATCAGAGTAAAAGTGCCGGCGACCAGCGCTAACCTCGGGCCGGGTTTCGACTGTATGGGCGTGGCGCTGAGCCTGTACAACGAGTACATCTTTCGCTACGGGGAGGAGGGGGACGATGGCGACAGCCTGATGGCCCGCGCGAGCCGTGCGGTGTTCGACCACCTCGGTGAGACCTCGCCCGCCGTGCGGATAGAGGTGCGGGCCGATATCCCCATGGCCCGGGGCCTTGGCTCCTCCGCGGCCTGCGTGGTGGCGGGCTGCATGGCGGCCAATGCCCAGACGGGCAATCAGTTGGATACGGACACCCTGCTCGGCATCGCCACGGAGGTGGAGGGCCACCCCGACAACGTCGCCCCGGCCCTGCTGGGTGGTATCACCCTCAGCCTGAGCGACGGGGGCGTACGCTACCATCAGTTCATGCCGAAGAACCAGCTCGACTTCGTGGCCCTAGTGCCTGACTACCAGCTATCCACGAAGGATTCCCGGGATGTGCTACCGAAGACCGTGCCCTTCCACGATGCGGTGGCCAACGCAGCGCACAGCGGCTTCCTGGCCCTCAGCCTCTACTTGGGCCGACTGGACGACCTCCCCTTCGCCATGCGGGACTGGCTCCATCAGCCCTACCGTATGCCCCTGATGCCTGACTATGAAGACGTTGTGAGCGCGTTACGGGAGCTGGGTGAGGACATAATCTACCTGAGCGGCGCGGGCCCCACCATCATGTGTATCAGCCGGAATGGCGCGCGGCTGACCGAGGCGTGGGCGCAGCATCCCATGGCCCAGCAGCGTCGTGCCTACGGCCTGAGCGTCTGCGGAGGCGCGGAGATTGGGGTGGGGTAGGTAGCTCTGGGTGTGGCTTTTAATAGGAAATGGCGACCCCGCGGGGTCGCCATTTCCTTGTGCGCAATTCGCATTGCTATCCATTTGGCCAGAGCGTACCCGCTACTCCCATGGCGCGATGGGCAGATTTCCTAGGCTGTCCATAATGATGGTCACAGGCCCGTCATTGACCAGCTCCACCTGCATCTCCCCGCCGAACTTCCCCCGCCCAACAGGCTTGCCGGTTTCCTGGGCCAGCAGCTCCATGAAGCGTTCGTAGAGCGGCTCGGCCACCTCGCCCGGCGCGCTGTCCACGTAGGCGGGGCGGTTGCCCTTCTTGGTCTTGGCGTAGAGGGTGAACTGGCTCACGCATAGGACTTCGCCCCCGGCCTCGACCACGCTGCGGTTCATTACCCCGGCCTCGTCGTCGAATACCCGTAGCTTGGCGATTTTGCCCGCCATCCTCTCCAGCTCGGCCTCCGTGTCCGTCGTCAGGAAGCCCGCCAGCACCAGGAGGCCCCTACCAATCTGGCCGGTCGTCTCCCCGTCGCAGGTCACGCTGGCCCGCTGCACGCGTTGCACAACTACCCTCATTTCTTCTTGCCCTTCTTTACCCGTTTCTTGTGCTTCTTCTCCCACTCGGCCTGCTCCTCCTGGTGCCGCTTCATGAGCGTCTTCCAGTCCGTCTCTGCGGCCACGGAGAAGTCCTTCGTTCCCTCGTACTCCTCCTCGCTCAGGTCGAGCACCTGGATGAAGTGCCCCAGCAGCTTCTCGATGTTGCGCCGGAGCGGCTCCTCCTCGGGCGCGCAGAACGACACGGCGATGCCGCGGTTCTTCCCCCGCCCGGTGCGGCCAATCCGGTGGACGTAGGTCTCCGCCTCGCGGGGCATGTCGTAGTTGACCACGTAGGCGATGTCCTGTATGTCGAGCCCGCGCGCCGAGAGGTCGGTGGCTATCAGGAGCTTGACCTCCCCCCGGGCGAAGGTGTCCAGGGCCTCTCGCCGCGCCTCCCGCTCGAGCCCTCCGTGCAGCACGCCCGCCTCGATGCCCACCCGTTGCATGGCGGCCTGGACACGCTCGGCGCGCACCTGGGTCCGGGTGAAGACCAGTATCTTCATCCCGGCGTGCTCCTTCACGAGCCGCTCGAGGAAGAAGCGCTTGTCGTCCATGTCGACCTCCAGCACGGAGTGGTCGATGTTCTTGGAGACGGGGTCCTCGGGCGCGATCTCAATCCGTATAGGCTTGACCACCAGGGCGTAGGCCAGCTTCTTAATGGTGGGCGAGATGGTGGCCGAGAAGAAGAGCGTCTGCCGCCGCCGGGGGATGTGCCGCAGGATGTGGTGTATGTCGTCCTTGAAGCCCATCTCGAGCATCTTGTCGGCCTCGTCGAGGACGAGTATCTCCAGCTCGCTCAGGTTGATAAGGCGGTTGCGCCCCAGGTCGTTCATCCGCCCGGGGGTGGCGATGATGATGTCGACATTGGGCGAGACCAGGCTCATCTGCTCGTCGACGCTCTTCCCGCCGATGATGGCCGCGAGCTTGAGGCCGGTGCCCTGGGTGAGGGACTTGAAGACCCTCAGGATCTGCAGCGCCAGCTCGTGGGTGGGGACCATCACCAGCGCCCGGGGGCTGAAGCTCTCGCGGGGCTCGGGCAGCTGGGTGAGCAGGTGGATGGTCGGGACGGCGAAGGCCATGGTCTTGCCGGTGCCTGTCTGGGCGATGGCCAGCAGGTCGTTCCCGTCGAGGACGGCGGGGATGGCTCGGAACTGTATGTCGGTCGGGCGCCGAAATCCCCCCTCCTCTAGGTTGCGCGCCAGCGCGGGGTGTAGCCGGTATCTCTCGAACAGCATCTACCGGATTACTCCTTGTAGTGCTTCATGAAGTCGTCCATGGTCTCCTTCAGGTATGCATTGCTCCCGATGTAGGTGAGCACGGGCATGAGCTGGGCCGGGGTCTTGTAGCCCGGTAGCGGCTGGAAGAGGTTGCCCTCCTTGTCGAGGAAGACGAGCGTGGGGTAGGAGAGCTGGTTGTTGGTCACGCCCAGCGCGAAGGGGTGGGTCCGCTCCCCGTTCTTGGGCTCGAAGATGGAGCCCTTGTAGGTCACCTTGCCCTTCGACTCCGCGTCGAACTTCACGGCGTAGAAGTGCTCGTTGAGGTACTTGATCACCTTGCTGTTGGTGAAGGTGTTGGCGTCCATCCGCTTGCACCAGCCGCACCAGTCGGTGTATAGGTCCATCATGATGGGCCGGGGGGTCTTCTTCTGGGCCGCGAGCGCCTGCTCAATGGTCATCCACTTCACCTTCTCCTCCTTGGCGGCCCTGGCGACCGAGCCACCCAGCACCAAGAGGCCGACCACCAGCATGGCCGCGCCGAAGATTACACTCCTCATCTTATTCATCGTTTGTTTCCTCCTTATGTGGTTGTATACACCGTACGCCTCGGCCCTGCGGCCTCTGGCTAGCCCAATCATCTCGTTACATTACCGATTGGTAGCTAGAAAACGCATTAGGCTGCGCTTTGTTGCGCTGGCCCGCCGCAGGTTTTGACGCCTGCCTTTCCGGCCGGAATGATCTGTCCCTAAGCGGGCCAGTTGGCCAGGGGAGGCGCGCCGAATGCGTTCATAATCAGAAAAATCTGGGAGATTTGTGCGATTTGCGGAAATGATGTCTATATTTGCACCGGACTTTCCGCATACTGGGGAGGATAACATAATACATTTATTTGCGATGAATAAGACACAACTTGTGGATGCGATCGCCGAAGAGGCGGGGCTTTCGAAGGCCAACGGCAAGGTGGCTCTCGATGCGGTACTGAAGGTTATTTCCGACACCCTGAAGCGTGGCGAGGAGGTTGCCATCGTGGGCTTCGGTTCGTTCAAAATCACAGAGCGGAAAGCGCGTATGGGCAAGAACCCCCAGACCCACGCGCCGATGGAGATTCCGGCCAAGAAGGTGGTGAAGTTCAAGCCGGGTGCCGATCTGCAGCTGTAGTCCGGCGCACGCACAGTTGCCAAGGATGGGGTCTCGGGGCGCGCTCCGGGGCCCTTTTTCGCCCTTGGCCTTCCGGTTTTGCACAGATTTTCTACCTTTGCGTAGACTAATTCGAATGGGCATATGCAGTGCATAGTAATAGACGACGATGCGGTGACGCGCCGTATCATCGGGGAGTACATCGACCGGACCGACTTCCTGGTCAACATCGCGGAGTTCGACAACGCCATCGAGGGCCTGAACTTCCTGCATAGCAATCCGGGGGTGGACCTCATCTTCCTGGACATCCGCATGCCGGGGATGGACGGCTTTGAGCTCCTGGACACGCTCGAGCAGCAGCCACAGGTCATCATCATCTCCGGCTCGGACGAGTACGCCATGCAGGCCTTCGAGTTCGGGGCGTCCGACTACCTCCTCAAGCCGATAGCCTACCCCCGCTTCTACAAGGGGGTGAGCAAGACCCTCCGCTGGATGCGCCCCCCCTCGAACTCCGGCGAGCTCTACCTCAAGAAGAACTCGGCGCTGGTGCGCGTGTCCTACGCCTCCATCGTGTGGGTGGAGAGCATGGAGAACTACGTGAAGATACACACCGAGACGGAGCGCTTCACCCTGCACTTCACCCTCAAGGCCACGGAGCGGCACCTGCCCGAGGGGATGTTCAAGCGGATTCACCGCTCCTACATTGTCAACCTGCAGCACATACAGAGCATAGAGGAGAACAACGTCCTGCTGCTGCAGCACGGGGAGACCGTCACCCTGCCCATCGGGAAGGCCTACCGTGAGAACCTCCTGGGCTCGCTTAACTTCCTACTGTCCAAATAGCAAGCATGGTACATCCGCGTTTCGCCCCTCCACTCCGGATGCTCGTCCGGGGTGGGCTCTGCCTTTTGCTCCTGCTGCCGGCCCTGCTCCTGGCCTCGTGCGGGGGCGCCGTGGCCGAGTCGCTGGCCGAGAGCCGTACGCTCGGCGACAGCGCGGCGGTGGCCTGGGCCGATGCCACGATGCGGACGCTCTCGCTCCGGGAGAAGGTGGCCCAGTCGTTCATGCTGGCGGCCTACGCCAAGGGGGATAAGAAGGGGGAGGACAGGGTGCTCCGCATGGTCCGCGAGCAGGGGGTGGGGGGCCTCCTCTTCCTCCAGGGCGGGGCCAAGCACCAGGCGGCGCTGACCAACGCCTACCAGTCGGCCAGCAAAGTCCCCCTGCTCATCGCGATGGACGCGGAGTGGGGCCTGGGCATGCGCCTGTCCGACGGGCCGAAGCTGCCCAAGGCCATGGCCATCGCGGCGACGGGCTCGCCCCAGATGGCCTACCGGCTGGGCCAGCAGATTGCCAAGTCGATGCGCCGCCTGGGGGTGCATGTCAACTTCGCCCCGGTGGCCGATGTCAACTCCAACCCGGCGAACCCCGTGATTGGCGTGCGCGCCTTCGGCGATACGCCCGGGCAGGTGGCCACCTACGCCTCGGCCATGATGCTGGGGATGCAGCAGAACGGGGTGCTCTCCTGCGCCAAGCATTTCCCGGGGCATGGTAGCACCTCGGTGGACTCGCACCATGCGCTGCCCTTCCTCGAGGCGGGGCCCGACACGCTCCGGCGGCGCGACCTCCCGCCCTTCAGGAATCTGGTGGGGGCGGGCGTGCCGATGGTCATGGTCGCCCATATCGACGCACCGGCCATGGGCTGCCGGAAGGGCGAGCCGGCGAGCCTGAGCCCGGTGGTGAACGGGCCGTGGCTGCGCGATAGCCTGGGTTTCCGGGGGCTCATCGTGACGGATGCGCTCAACATGAAGGGGGTGGCCAAGGGCCTCTCCCCGAGCGAGGTCTGCCTCAGGGCCTACGAGGCCGGGGCGGATATCCTCCTGTTTCCCGAGTCGGTGGGCGAGGCCCTAGACCTCATCGTTCGGCGGGTGGAGGACGGGCGAATTCCGCGGGCCCGGGTGGATAGCACCTGTCGGCGCATCCTCATTGCCAAGCATTGGGCCATGGGCGAGAGGGCGGAGGCTGTGGAGCTGAAGGGGCTGCCGGGCGATTTGAAAACGCAGGACGATGAGAACCTCGCCGATGACGTGGCCGCCGAGAGCCTCACGGTGCTGGCTAAGCGGCGCATCCCGCTGACGCGCGAGGACATGGCCAGCGTGGGCTACGTGTCCTTCTTCGGGGGTGGCTCCCCGGTCTTCGAGCGCACGATGAGCGACTACACGAAGCTCGTGCACCTGCCGGTGGACCTCAAGCGGGGGGCGATAGCGAAGCAGGCCAAGCAGGGGGTTAGGGATAGGTCGCACGTGGTCATCTGCGTGCGGGCCAGGGGCTACTCCCCGGCCTCGCGCTTCGGTATCCCGGAGGGGGTGCTGGAGTACGCAGCGCAGTGCGCGGACCGTGTGCCCACCTCGCTGGTGCTATTCGGCTCGCCCTACGCGCTACGCTTTTTCTACCCCCTCGACCGTTTCGCCAACGTGCTGATGGTCTACGACGATGCCCCGGTTTTCCAGCGCAACGCCGCGCAGGTGCTGGTCGGCGCGCGGCGTGCCTTCGGCCGGCTGCCCGTGTCGGTGCCACCCGACCTGCAGCGTGGCGCGGGGCTGGATGTGGACAGCACCATACGTCTGGGCGAGGCCTCCCCCCACGAGCTGGGCGCGGACCCCGTGCTCATCGCCCGGGCCGACTCGCTGGCCCGGAATGCCATCGCGCGGCTCGCCATGCCGGGGATGCAGGTGATTGCCGCCAAGAACGGCCGGGTGTTCTACCGCCGGAACTTCGGCCACGTATCCTACGACAAGGGGGCGCCCCCCGTCACCGACAGCACCATCTACGACCTCGCCTCCCTCAGCAAGGTGGTGGGTACCGTGCCGGTGATTATGCGCATGTACGAAAAAAAAAAAGTCCACCTACGGGATACTGTAGGCCTCTACCTTCCTGACCTGGCCCGCCGCCCGGTGGGTGGCCTCACCCTCGAGGAGTTGCTCCAGCACCGTGGCGGGCTGAAACCCTGGTACCCCTTCTACCACCGCGCCCTGCGCAACCTCTGGCCCGCCTCGCGCCTGACCCGCAATGGCCGGAAATCCGGCTACGTCATCCCCATGGGGGGGGGGCTGTTCATGCACAAGCATCTGGTCCTGGCCCCCGGCTTCTACGCCCCGCAGCAGTCCCCGGGCTACTCGCTGCCCATATCCCCGCGCATGTGGCAGCGTGATGGCACGGAGGACAGCGTCCGCGCCATCATAGCCAATGCCGAGCTGAGCCAGCGGGGCAAATACCGCTACAGCGACTGGAGCTTCATCCTCCTGCAGTCGGTGGCGGAGCGCGCGCTCGGCGGCCCGCTCGACCAGCTGGCCAGCGAGGTGCTGTTCGACCCCCTACGGATGCACCACACCCTCTACGCGCCCTGGGAGGAGGACCTCGCCGACCACTGCGCGCCCAGCGAGCACGACATATTCTTCCGCCATGAGGTGATACAGGGCTACGTCAACGACCGCACGGCCGCCATGCTGGGCGGGGTGGCGGGCCACGCTGGCCTCTTCTCCACGGCATCCAACGTGGCCGTCTACGCCGAGATGCTGGCCCGCCGCGGCAACTACGGGGGCGTGCAGCTCTTCGCCCCGGAGACAGTCGACCGCTTCACGGCCTCACCCCTCGACAGCGCGGCGGGCTACCGTGGCTACGGCTTCGACAAGCCCAACCCGGCCCAGCGCCAGCGATCCTACATCGGCGACTCCCTCTCCATGGCCAGCTACGGCCACATCGGCTTCACCGGCACGATAATGTGGGTCGACCCCGAGGAGCATTTCATCTTCGTGCTCCTCTCGAACCGGACCTACCCCGATGCGACCAACCTCACCATCAACACCATGCGCCTCCGGGGGCGGATGATGAACGCCCTCTACGAGTCGGTGCGCGACCATGCCCGCCTACGCTGATGTCATAGTCCCGGCCCCCCTGCCTCAGGCCTACACCTACGCCGTGCCGGAGGAGCTGGCCGATGGGCTGGCGGCGGGCCAGAGGGTGGTCGTGCCCCTCGGGCGGCAGCGCCTACTCATGGGCATCGTCCTTCGGCTGCACGACGAGCCACCCGGCGTATCAACCGTACGGCAGCTCGTGGACACCATCGGCAACGAGCCGCTCGCCACGCCCCTCCAGCTCCAGTTCTGGCAGTGGATGGCCAGCTACTACATGTGCGCCCTGGGCGAGGTGATGCTGGCGGCGCTCCCGGCGGGCCTGAAGCTCGAGCCGGAATCTGTCCTCAGCCTCCCGCCCGACTCCCCGCCCGCTGCCACTGAGGGCCTCTCCGCGGCCCAGCAGGAGCTACTCGCCCGGGTGGCCCAGCAGGGCTCGCTACGGGTGGGAGAGGTCCTCCGGGCCGAGAATGCCTCCGCGGCGCGGCTCATCAACTCGCTGGTTCGCCGCGGCTTGCTCCTGGTCGAGGAGCGCATGTCCCGGTCGGTAGGTCCACGCCGCGAGGCCCACATCTACCTGGGCGAGGCGACCCGAAGCACGGAGGCGCTGGGGGCGCAGCTCGACGGTCTGGGCCGCGCCCCGAGGCAGCAGGAGCTCCTCCTGGCCTTTGTCCGGCTGCTGCAGGAGGAGGGCTTGCCCCTGTCGGCCCCCATCGCGCGGCGGGCCCTTCTGGCGCGGGTCGAGGGGGCGGATGCCGCCCTTCGTGCCTTAATCGGGAAGGGGGTGATGCGCCAAGAGGAGCGCGAGGTCTCCTCCCTGGACGACTCCCTCCTGGCCTCGGAGGAGATCAAGCCCCTGTCCCCCGCCCAGCTCGAGGCCTACCAGCAGATAGGCCAGGCCTTTGCCCAGCACGATGTCGCCCTCCTCCACGGGCTGACCGGGAGCGGGAAGACGGAGGTCTACATGCACCTCATCGCCGATACGCTCGCGGCCGGCCAGCAGGTGCTCTACATCCTCCCCGAGATTGCCCTTACGACCCAGATAATCAACCGTATGCAGCGGGTCTTCGGCGCGCGCGTCGGGGTGTACCACTCCCGCCAGCCCGACCGCTACCGCACGGAGCTCTACGAGGCCGTGCTCCACGGGGTCGACCGGCGTTCCGGCGCGGTCTACGACGTGATTATCGGCGCGCGGTCGGCGATTTTCCTCCCCTTCTCCCGCCTCGGCCTCGTGGTGGTGGACGAGGAGCACGACCCCTCCTTCAAGCAGACCTCCCCGGCGCCCCGCTACAACGCCCGGGATGCGGCCATCGTCCTGGCTTCCCTCGCGCGCGCCCGGGTGCTGCTGGGCACGGCCACGCCGAGCGTGGAGACCTACACGAATGCGCAGCGGGGGAAGTACGGCTACATCGAGCTCTCCGAGCGTTTTGGCCCCTCGCGCCCGCCGAGCGTGGAGCTGGTGGATGTGCGTCTGGCTGGCCAGCAGGGGCTGATGCAGGGCCATTTCTCGCAGCGCATGCTCCGGGCCATCCGGGAGACGCTCGCGGAGGCGGGGCAGGTAATCCTCTTCCAGAACCGACGTGGCTTCGCCCCCTACGTGGAGTGCCCCGACTGCGGGTGGGTGGCCCAGTGCCCCAACTGCGATGTCAGCCTCAACTACCACAAGGCGGACCGCGCCATGCATTGCCACTACTGCTCCTACCAGGAGGAAGTGCCCAAGGCCTGCCCTGCGTGTGGCTCTGTCGCCCTCCGGTGGCGCGGGCTGGGCACCCAGCGCGTGGAGGACGAGCTGCTGACCGAGCTCCCCGAGGCGAGGGTGGGGCGGCTCGACCTGGATACGACGCGTAGCCGCCATGGGGCGAGCCGCGTGATGGAGGACTTCTCCGCCGGGCGGCTCGATGTGCTGGTCGGCACGCAGATGCTCACCAAGGGGCTGGACTTCAGCAACGTCCGCCTGGTGGGCATCCTGGATGCGGATGGGCTGATGCGGCAGTCCGACTTCCGGGCCCACGAGCGGGCCTTTCAGCTCATGGCCCAGGTGGCGGGCCGCGCCGGGCGGAGCGACAAGGCGGGCCACGTGCTCGTGCAGACGCGCCAGCCCGAGCTCCCCCTCTTCGGCTGGGTGCAGCACACCGACTACCCGGCCTTCTACTCGCACGCCATGGCCGAGCGGCAGGAGAGCCGCTACCCCCCCTTCGTGCGGCTGGTGCAGCTGCGCCTCCTGCATCGTGAGAAGGCCCGGGTGGATGAGGCGGCGGGCATCCTGGCCCTCTCGCTGCGGGGCGTGCTGGGCCAGGCGGTCCTCGGGCCGCAGGCCCCCCCCATCGCCTGGATAGCCCAGCGGCACATCATGCAGCTGCTGGTGAAGATAGAGCCGGGGCAGAGCCTACAGGAGACCAAGCGGATTATCCACGAGAGCGTGCAGCTACTCCGGGGGCATGAGAGGGGCAAGTCCGTGCGCGTCGTGGTCAACGTAGACCCCTAGGCCGCTTGCCACCCTCCCCGCGTCCTCTGTCGGGCCCCAGCCCACGCACTCCACACCAGACCCGCACAAACAAAGGGAGGGACGGCCCAATGCCATCCCTCCCCTTCGATTTGTCGGGGTGACTAGATTCGAACTAGCGACCCCACGCCCCCCAGACGTGTACTCTAACCGGACTGAGCTACACCCCGCTCGGCCTATACCCCGACTGCCTCGGGAAGTACGAGCCTCAAATCGCTGGCAAAGGTAATCGTTTCTCCTGAATTAGCAAGGTGGAGCCCAAAAAAACGGCGTGCGACCCGGGGGGTAGCACGCCACGGAGCGCTCGGCGGGTCGCCGGGTGCTACATCGACTTCTTGGCCAGGTCGACCAGCTTGTTGCTGACCTTCATCCCCTTGCCCTTCATGGAGGTCCTATTCACCTCGAAGCTCAGGCGGCCGCCCCCCTCGTCGAAGCTGATGTCGGCCCCGCTGCCGAAGGTCCCCACCTCGTCGCAGACCACCAGCGTGCACCCGCCGCTGAGCTTCCCGTTGAGCTCCCCGAGCTTGCTGGCGTAGCTCGAGGGCACGTAGAGGATATTGCACTTGGCCACGCTAGCGGGGCTGGCGAAGCTCACGATTTTGATGGTCTGGCTGCCCACGTTGCGCCCATGCAGGCGGTCCAGCTCCTTGCCCACCGCGCTGCCCGCGCCCAGCACCCCTATGGTGAAGTCCCCCGCCTTGCCGTCGGGGCACCACTCAATCAGCTTGGTGAACTGGTAGATGAATGCCGACTGGAGCTTGGCGTTCTGCGCCTTGGCCCCGAGGGTAGTCAGGGTCAAGGCGATTAGAACTATCGATATCTTTCTCATTGTCATAGAAATGTGTAGATGCGATGTGGCAGCCTTGTCAGCGATTCGACCTCTGCCGCCGTCCCGGCCGGCGGGCCTCGAGGGCCATATTGTAGTTTCTACTTCCAATTTCTCACTCGCAAAGGTAAAAAAATCGCCCGACTATCCCCCCCTCCCGTGGCGTGCTGCGGCGGGGCTATTGGCCCGGCTGCACCCTGGCCAGGTAGAGGCAGTAGCTGTCCTTGCTCATCTCCGCGGCGATGGCCTGCAGGATGCGCAGCGCCTCCTCGCGCGAGCCGACTAGCTGGGCGAGCTTCTCCACCGTCCGGCCCATGGCGGCTGGGTCCTGAGTCTGGCTGGCGTTGATCACGCTGGTCTCCACCCGGGGCGATATCAGGTACTTCCCGTTCATGTACTTGAAGGGCATGCCCATGCTGGGGCTGCTGAGCAGCACGCTCTGGACGACAATCAGCCCGGCGATGGCGTTGAATACCTCCACGAAGTCCTTCTGGTTCAGCGCCAGGAACTCGGCGTACTTCGGGTGGAACATGTTGCCGAAGTTGTTGTACCTGAAGTCGCGGATGACGATGCGCCCCCCCTCCTTGTAGTAGCGGCAGGGGAACTCGATGCGCAGCATCTTGCCCTTGGTCTTGCGGAACCAGTCCTCGTAGATCATCACCTCGAAGATGGTCTTGGCCTGGTGGTCGGTGCCGAACTCCAGGGTGGTCCCTTGCATCACCCGCACGAAGGGGCTCTCGGACATGAAGGCGCTCACCAGCTTGTTGTGCTTCCCGTTGGGGAGCTTCCCGTTGGCGAATTCCTCCCAGCTCATGGTGATCTCCTCGGGGTAGGGAACCTTTTCGTTGTCCTCCGCCGTCCCCTCGACCCACGGGCGCTCCGCGATGCCGGCCGACCGCCAGGCGGTGTTCTCCACGGGGAGGGGGTCCTTCTCCTCCTTCCGGCAGGAGGTGCTGAGCGTGGCCAGGGCCAGGGCCGTGAGCAGCAGGAGCGTCAGCCCCCGGGGCCTATCGGTTTGTCGTCTCATCTTGCGCATGTTTTACTCGCCCTGCGCGCTGGTCGCCCTGGCGATGATTCTGGTTCGCTGGTAGCCGGGCTCCTCCGCCGCGCCCTCGCGCAGGAAGCGTTGCTCGAACACGATTTGGTCCACCGGGGCGGTCTCCCCCTTGGCGATGGGGAGCGGCTGGCCGTCCAGGCGGCTCTGCGCGAAGAGGGCGATCTCGGCCTTCTTCACCCGCTCGGGCCCGCCGCGGAAGTACATCACGGCCAGCATCTTGTTGAAGCCCGCGTTCAGCGCGGCGTAGTCCTTCCGCCCGCCGCAGATGTTCATGTGGTTGAAGTTGTAGCCCTTGAATATGTCCTTCCCCTCCGGGTCTGTGGGCATGTAGGGCTCGGTGCTCAGGTCCTCCTCGTCGAACCAGAGCATGATGCTGAACTCGACCTCCAGGACGTCCTTCTTGAGCATGTCCTTCAGCACCTTGGGTATGGTGTAGAGGTCGAGCACCTCGAAGCTGGTCGTGCTCTCATGCACCCGCGAGAGCTGCACGTAGCTCACCACGGGCTTCTCCCCCTTGGGCAGCAGGGAGCCCACGTGCACCATGAAGTCGATGCGGGGAACGCCGCTGGGGTAGTAGTGCGGCATGGTGAATTGGTGCTGCTCGAGGTGGCCTGGCTGCTGATTCGGGTTGAGCAGCAGGCGTTTGTGCGGCTCTATCACGACGTACTTCTCGATGCATTCCGCCTCGACCTCGGCGAAGTCGCGGCGGAGCCAGCTCTTGAAGGTCGCGCGGTCCTCGGAGACCTGCACCTTCTCGGACCGCTGGTGCTGTATCTTGCTGCAGGAGGGCAGCAGGGCCAGCGCGCACAGCGAGAGCAGGGCGAGCTTCTGTATCCTATTCATGGTGTTGTCCATTTCGATGCTAAAAGTCCAGACGTATCCCCCCGAAGCCCGTGATTTTCACCCTGTCGTTGAAGGCGTACTGCTCCCGCCCGTTCCCGATGTGCTGCAGCATGCCGAAGACCGTCAGGCCCGGCAGGAAGCTGTACGAGACGGCGATGTCCAGGCTGGCCATCGCGTCGATCTGCTCGGTGAGCTGGGGGTGCGCGTCCTTCATGAGCTTGGTGTGCTCCACGACTTGGTTGGTGCGCCATACCATGTTGGCGACGATGTGCAGGCGCTTGCTGGGGAGCGGGCTGAAGTCCACCAGCAGGTTGCCGAAGAGGGTGGGCGTGTTCTTGTGCACCTTGTTCATCTTCTTGTACTCGAACTCGACCTTGCCGTAGAGGTCGGTGTAGCGCCCGGTGGCCACCTGGTAGTCGATGAGCCATGTGCGCTGCGCGGTGAGGCTGGTGCTGACGCTGAGCATCTCGTGGGGCACGGAGGTGAAGGCCAGGGTGAGGCCCAGCTGGCGGGCCTTGAGGCTGAGGTTGTCGTACTGCCGCTCGTCGGTGAAGAAGGGTTTGTAGCGCCCCGGGCCCAGCCTCTCGATGGTGAGCCGTTGCTGGCGGATCTCGGGCGCGTCGAAGTTGCGCATGTCCTGGTAGAAGAGGCTCACGTCTGCCTGGGCGAAGCGGCTGAAGCTGCCCCGGTAGCCCAGCTCGTAGAGGTCGAGGCTGGGGGCTTTGAGGTTCTCGTTGCCCTTGAGGGTGAGGACGCTGACGGTCTCGTTGAGCGGGTAGTTGGTCAGCGTGGTGAAGTCGCCCTTGTCGTAGCGCAGGAAGTTCGTGTTCATGGTGGGCACCTGGTGGAGGCTGGCGAAGAGGGAGGTGTGGAACAGGCCGCGGGATGCCCGGCTGTAGTTGGCCCTGATGTTGTGCTGGGCGTTGAAGGCGTAGGTGGCCAGGGCCTGGTAGGAGAGCGCGTCCTGCTGGATTTGGGTGTAGAGGTCGTAGCGGGTGGCGGCGATGAGGCGGAGGCGCTCGAGCGGCCTGTACTCCAGGCGCAGGCTGGCGGCCGCGTCGGTCAGGGCCTTCTTCTCGGCCATGTAGCTGGGGGCGTTGACCATCTTGCCGTCCATCTCGTACTTGTCCTCCTTGCTGGGCTTGTCCTCCGCCTTGGTGTGGCGCACGGAGAGCTCCGGCAGGAAGCTCAGCCCGTGGCCCAGGTCGAAGTTGCCGTTGATGATGGTGGAGATGGTGGTCATCTCGAAGCTCGTGTTGTAGGGGGTGCGCTTGCCCTGGTCCAGGTCAATCCGGCTGCGGTTCACGTCGCCCTGTAGGCGCAGCTGCTTGTAGCTCACGGTGGTCGCGCCGAAGAAGCTGCTGCTCACGCGCATGTTCAGGGGGGTGACCTGGTTGCTGTAGGCCGAGGTCTGGGCCTGGCTCTGCTGCGCGCCGCCCATGAAGCTGGCGGTGAAGTCGTCCTGGGGGGTGAAGTACACGGTCCCCGTGCCGCCGTAGCGCATCAGGCCGAGCCGGCGGCGGCGCTGGCTCCACTCGCCCAGGAACGCGGGCTTGAGGAAGTAGTCCACCTGCTGGGCGGCGGGCTGGCGCTCCAGCTTCTGGTAGCTGTAGTAGTCCTCCTCGAAGCGCTCGGCGTGCTGCACGTAGCCGGTGGCGCGCGCGCTCCAGCCCTTGGCGATGGGGATGCCCACGTTCAGCATCGCGTCCGCCTTCCGGTGCGCGCCGTAGGTCGCCATGCCCTTGGCCGTGGCGCGGATGGCCTGCCCCTTGGTGACGATGTTGACCACCCCCGTCATGGCGTTCGGGCCGTAGAGGGCCGCCGCCGCCCCGATGATGACGTCGATGCGCTCGATGTCGCTCACCGACACCGGGAGCGTCTCCCAGAATATCCCCCCGCTGAACTGGTCGTACACCACCCGCCCGTCGATCATCAGCAGCACCGTGCTGTTCTCCCGCACCACCATCGGGTTCTCCGGCGGCATGTTGTCCATCCCGTGGAAGGTCACGTCGAAGTTCCCGTTGGTCTTCTGCCGCACCAGCGCGCCCGGCACCAGGTGGAAGAGCTCCGGGATGTGCGTGTAGCCCGAGAGGGCGATGTCCTCGGCCGTCAGCACGTAGGTGCTCACCGGCGACTCGAAGATGCTCTCCGACCTGCGGCTGGCGATGGTCGCCTGGCGGTTCATGGCCAGGTTCAGCAGGTCGTCCATGCTCATCCCGGCCGTCTCGGCCGCGTCCATGAGCACGTCCAGGTCCAGGGCCAGCAGGTCGTCGTAGCTCAGCTGCATGACCTCCTCCCTGGTCAGCCGCCGGGCCGGGGTGGCGCGCTCCTCGCCGGGGCTCGGGGCCGATGCGGGTGCATCCTTCTCCTCCTCACCGACGATTGCCCAGACCTCAGGCTCCTCGTCGGGGCTCGGGGCCGCGTCCGTCGTGACCTCTGCCCCGGTGCGCCCGAGGGCCTCCTCCCCCCCCGCCTGCCCGAGGGCCGGGGGTCCAGCAAGCAGCGCAAGCAGCATGTAGCCCGCCGACAGAAAGGTCGTCTGGTATCCCCGTTTTCTCATCGTCAATCGCTTTAGGTATACGTCTTGCATGGCTCGGTGCGGCGGCGAGGCGGGCATGCTATCCTGCAAATGTAGGATAAATTGTCGCTCGGTCGCCCATCCATAGGTAAATTTAGATGCTATTTTGCGGGATTTGGCTCGCTGGCCTCCTGCCGGGCCGCCGCCCGCGCCGAGAGGGGTGGGCCGAGGGCAAAAGCTCGCCCAGCCTCGCCCCGCGCGCCTCACCCCGGGCCCGGGCTTTGCCGCCGCTGAAAAATCGCTAACTTAGCGCGCCACAAAATGGCTAAAAACGGAAGGAATATATGCATAGAGACATAGACTGCGGCGCGCTGCGGATTGCGGATGCCGGGAGGGAAGTTCGGCTCGCCGGGTGGGTGCAACGGGTGCGAAAGCTCGGCGCGCTGGTGTTCATCGACCTCCGCGACCGCTTCGGCATCACGCAGCTGGTTGTCGACGAGACCAAGCCCGAGCTCCTCGGTGTGGCCGAGGGCCTGGGGCGGGAGTTCGTCGTCCAGGCCCGGGGCGAGGTACGCGAACGCTCCAGCAAGAACGCCAACATCCCCACCGGCGAGGTGGAGGTGCTCCTCAACGAGCTGCGCGTGCTCAACGCCAGCGAGGTGCCCCCCTTCACCATCGAGAGCGAGACCGACGGCGGGGAGGAGCTGCGCATGCGCTACCGCTACCTCGACATCCGCCGCGAGCCCGTGCGCGAGGCCCTGGTGCTGCGCCACCGCACGGCCCAGGCCGCCCGCGAGTACCTCAACCAGCAGGGCTTCCTGGAGATCGAGACCCCCTTCCTGATCAAGAGTACCCCCGAGGGGGCGCGCGACTTCGTCGTCCCCTCCCGCCTGCACGAGGGCGAGTTCTACGCCCTCCCCCAGAGCCCGCAGACCTTCAAGCAGCTCCTCATGGTGGCCGGCATGGACCGCTACTACCAGATTGTGCGCTGCTTCCGCGACGAGGACCTCCGCGCCGACCGCCAGCCGGAGTTCACCCAGATTGACTGCGAGCTGTCCTTCGTCGACCGGGAGGACATCCTCACCCTCTTCGAGGGCTTCATCCTCCACCTCTTCAAGCGGGTGCTCGGCCGGGAGCTCCCGGCCCCCATCCCCCGCATGCCCTACGCCGAGGCCATGGCCCGCTACGGCAGCGACAAGCCCGACCTCCGCGTCGGTATGCTCATCCACGAGATTGGCCCGCAGGCCCAGCAGGTGGATTTCCCCCCCTTCCGCGAGGCGGCGTACGTGGGGGCCATCTGCGTCCCCGGCGGCGCAAAGTACACCCGCAAGCAGCTCGACGCGCTGGTGGACTACGTCAAGCGCCCGCAGATTGGCGGCAGCGGCATAGTCCACATCAAGGTGCAGGACGACGGCGCGCTCAAGTCCTCGGCCGACAAGTTCCTCCCCGACGTGTGGAAGCAGGCGCTGGCCACGACCCTCGGGGCGGACCGGGGCGACCTCATCCTCATCATGGCCGGGCGGCGGGAGAAGACCCAGAGCGCCCTCGGCAGGCTGCGCCTCGAGGTGGCCCAGCAGGAGGGCTGGCTCCGGCCGGACGAGTTCAAGCCCCTGTGGGTGGTGGACTTCCCCCTCTTCGAGTGGAACGAGGAGGACGAGCGCTTCTACGCGATGCACCACCCCTTCACCTCGGCCCACCCGGAGGACATCGGCAAGTACGAGAGCGACCCGGGGAGCATGCGCGCCAACGCGTACGACCTGGTGCTCAACGGCACCGAGCTGGGCGGCGGCTCCATCCGTATCCACGACAGGGAGGTGCAGTCCCGCATGTTCGATGTGCTGGGCTTCACCAAGGAGGAGGCCGAGGCGCAGTTCGGCTTCCTGATGAACGCCTTCCGCTACGGCGCGCCGCCCCACGGGGGCATCGCCTTCGGCTTCGACCGCCTGTGCTCCATCTTCGGGGGCAGCCCGTCCATCCGCGACTACATCGCCTTCCCGAAGAACAACGCGGGCCGCGATATCATGATTGATAGCCCCTCGGCCATCGCCCCGGCCCAGCTCGATGAGCTACACCTCCGCCTGAAGGGGCGGTAGATTCCCGGTAGTCGGTCGACGGAAAAGAGACAGGGGGTTGCCGCAAGCGTTTGCGACGACCCCCTTAGCATTGCGTGTACCTATCCGAAATGTGATTGTTAGCCCATGATACCCACTGCGATGACCGCGCCGACGATTAGCGGGATGTCATAGGCGATGAAGGTCGGGACGCAGGAGTCCCAGATGTGGTTGTGCTGGCCGTCGGCGTTGAGGCCGGATGTTGGCCCGAGGGTGGAGTCGGAGGCCGGTGAGCCCGCGTCGCCGAGCGCGGCTGCCACGCCGATGAGCAGGATGATGGAGCCGGTGGAGAGCCCCAGGGAGAGGCCCAGCGGCACGTAGATGGGCGCGAGGATGGGGATGGTGCCGAAGGAGGTGCCGATGCCCATGGTGATGAGCAGGCCCACCATCAGGAGGATGAAGGCCACCAGCGGCTTGGAGCCGACCATGGAGCCGGAGACGCTGTCCACCAGCGCCTTCACCGCCCCGCTCTCGGTGAGCACCTTGCCGTAGCCCGCGGCCACCAGCATGATGAAGGCGATGAAGCCCATCATCTTGATGCCGCCGTCCATGACCATGTCCATGTCCTTGTACTTGATGCAGCGGGTGATGATCATGGTGCCCAGGCCCGCCAGCGCCGAGATGGGGAGCGACTCGGTGAGGAGGGAGACCCCGGCCGTGACCACGCAGCCGGCGAGCGCGCCCCAGGCCGCGGGGGTCATCCTCACCTCCTGCTGCGACTCCTTGTCGACCCCCAGGACGGGCAGGTCGGCGTACTCCCGCTTGCGCCCGTAGAGCAGTAGCACCGTCAGGATCAGGCCGGTGAGCATGCTCAGGCCGCCGATCCACATCACGCTGTAGACATCGCTGACGGCGATTTTCAGGCCGTACAGGGAGATGTTCTCGGCCAGGATGCCGTGGAAGAGCAGGCCGAAGCCCAGGGGTATGGACACGTAGGGGGCCTTCAGGCCGAAGGTGAGCGCGGCGGCCATGGCCCGGCGGTCAATCTTGAGCTTGTTGAACAGCCCGATGAGCGGCGGGATGAGGATGGGGATGAAGGCGATGTGCACCGGCACCAGGTTCTGCGAGAAGCACGCGATGCCCGCGATGGCGAATATCAGCACGAAGCGCTTACCGGAGAGGCGCTTGGCGATGACCTGCGAGAGTATCTGCCCCAGGCCGCTCTTGGCCAGGCCGTAGGCGAACGCCCCCAGGAGGATGTAGCTCAGGGCCGTGGCCGAGTTGCCCCCCATGCCCCCGATGAGAATGCCGATGACGTTGTCGCCCTGGCTGGAGTAGACGGGTATCCCCGCCATGAGACCGGCGGTAATCGCCGCGACGATGATGGCCAGCATGACGTTGAAGCGCAGCAGGCACAGCACGCACATGACCACCACCGAGACCACCACTGGGTTAAGTAGAATTTCAACCATATCCTTTTTGAATTAAATGAACCGTAAAGATAGCTACAGCGCAATACTTTATTTCACTATGCAAAGCTATATCATATATTTTGAATGGCAAAGCAATATGTAGAAAAAATAATTCTTCGATTTTCCTGCCCGGAGGGTGGTTTCGGGAAAGGGGCAATTGCTCGCCCCCTGGATGCCGTTCTCATGCCGTCGTTCCCGCGTATTTGGCGGGGAAATGGGGGGAAAATGCGGGGGAAATTTGGAAGTTTCGACTGCAGTACGTACCTTTGCGGCAAGAAAGAGATTTTGACCCGTAGACGGAATAATTCTACGGCCCATCGCCCCAGCAATGGGGCGATTTTTGTATACGGCGGTATGGAAGGTCAGGCGCGCGCGGAGAGGGTGGCGGTGTACGTGGACGGCTTCAATTTCTACTACGGCCTGCGTAAGGGGGGCTGGAGGAAGTACTACTGGCTGGATGTAGTACCCCGAAGCGTAGGCAGAATACCGCCTTTAAACTATTGTAGCTAAACTAGTGCAACATTTGCGCTAGGTGGATGCGAACTCCAGGAGGCACTTGGCGACGTAGCCAGCGAGCCTGACGGGCACGGCGTTGCCAATCATCTGCTCGATTTCCGTTTTTGAGCCCAGGAAAGCGAATTCTTTAGGGAAGGTCTGGATGCGACTACGTTCCGTCGTGGTCAGTGGGCGTACTCCCTCCATCGTGCTCACGGGGTCGTTGTGCTTCAGCGTGTAGCCCTTGGGGATGGGTCGATTCACCCCACGGATGGTTGGGCTTGGCTCATGGACGCTGAAGATGCCCCGGCGGGCGTAGCTACGGGGGTGGCGGTAGTAGTACTCGAGGTCTAGGCTCTCGCCGAAGTAGTCCGCTACGGTCATCGATTTCGGTGCGAGTTGCTCTTTAAGCACAGTGGCCAGGAAGCCGTCTTCCTGGCCCAGGCCGCCCACCATGAAGTAGCGTTTGCGCCGCTGTGGCACCCCGCAGCGACTCGCATCGAGCACAATCTCCGTGAGCCCGTATCCGGCGTCCTTTAGCAGGGCTCTGGCCCGGGTCAGCCTCTGGCTCTTTTGTATCCGGTCGACATTCTCCATCACGAAGTACCGTGGGCGGATGGCTGCGACTATGCTTGCGTAGGACACGGTGAGGTCGCCCCGCCCGTTGTCCTCATTGCGCTTCCCGGCGCTGGAGAAGTCCTGGCAGGGCGGTCCGCCGATGATGAGCTCCGGCTCGAGTGGGCGGATGGTTTCTATGCTATGCTCCGGGTTGGTGAGGTCGAGCGGCATGGCCCCATGGGCGAAGTTGGCGCAGTAGGTTTCTATGGCCCTTGCCCAGTTGTCGAATGCGGCGACCACTGTGCAACCGGCTTGCATGAAGCCCAGGGACATACCCCCGCAGCCGCAGAAGAGGTCCACCGTTCGCATGCTAGAAGAGGTCTGGAGTGTTAACGATTAGGGCATCGAAACGCCTTTCGGGGCTGAGGAGCAGCTGCCCACCGTTGGGTATGATGTGCTTTATCTCATCGCGCCCCACGCGTGGATGCGTAAGCACTGGTCCCTTGAGCAGCGGGTAGGACACCTGGCCGGAGATGGCGAAGGCCTTGTCGTTCTTTGTGCCGTACGCCAGGTCGTTTATCGTGTTGTCGTAGTCGAAGTGGCCGTAGACGTAGTAGTCGAAGAGCATTTTGTATATCCAGATTATGCTCCGGTTCGTTCTCGCGATGCGGCCAATATTGGCAGGGCCCTGAGTGCACATGTGGATGGTGGCGAGGTTGGACCAGACGAAGGCGTCTAGGCAATCGGGGGCCAGGATGGATTTCCGCCCGAGAGTCTTCCATATGGGTTGCACAATCAGCGGTTTCTGTCTCCTGTGCAGGGATTTGGAGACCGTTTCTACGGCGGTGAGGATTTCGGGGTAGTGGGGTATCACCTCGTCGGCAACCTCCCAGTGCTTGATGCGCGGGAATTCCCCGAGCATATCCCTGAGTAGGTTTCTTCGGGCGGGCGTGGCGAACTCCCGGCATATGCTGCAGACCAGGTAGCATATCGTGCTTGGGCGCATAACGATTTCTGCGCTGTACTCCTCCTGGCTGAGGCTGTCGGTTGTGCTATCCGGAAGGGCGGTTAGCTTTATCTCCAGCCCATTGTACACCTCGTCGCTTGTGGCGTTGGATAGCACCAGGTCGATGTGCTCCCGTTTCCCGGTGTAGAACTTCTCGTAGGGGAGGTAGTTGCTCTCGAAGTTGTAGAAGATGTCCTCCGCGAGCGGGTCGTAGCCAAAGACCTCGTCCACGCCGATTTCTCCGTGCCGCAGGAGGCCGTCCCTATCCGTGTGCAGGTACACGGGCTTCAGCCCCCGGCTGTGCATGTACGCAAGCAGGGAGGCGGGGAAGGAGCTGTTGAACTGGTTTTTGCCCCAGTACTGCTCCCTGGTGTAGTCCCGATTGGAATGCCGTTGCCCAAAGAGCCCTGGCTGGCCGTTCTCCCTCATATCTTGTACCTCTTTTAATGGGGCAAAGGTAGCAAACTCGCAGTTTTAATCCGTGGCCCCCCCGCCCCCCGGGCAAAGCCGACGAATACCCGCTCCCGGTGTACTCAGGGTCGGCCCCGCGGATGAGGGCGACCTGATGCCTCACCCCTCCTCGCTGGCGTGCCCGCGCGGGATGCACGAGACGACATCGGCGATGAGGCTAGAACTCATAGCTCCCCGTGGTATGCCGCTGGGCTACATGCTCCAGATGCTCCATTCCGTCCGCACCGCGCCCGGGTTCAGCTCCTTCATCCGTCCGTAGAAGTGCCGGAAATTCCAGTTCCACAGGGTGAAGTTGTGGGCGAAGCGGAGAACGACCTCCCCCCCGTCGTCCTGCCTAACCCTTATCTCCCATATTCTCCGATTGTTAAGCACCACGTCCGTCATGCTGAGCGAGGTGATGTCGCTGAGCCGATGGCTTGCGACTTGCCCCTCGCCCCGGCTTGCGTACAGATACTCCTCGTCGAAGTACAGCTCATCCTCGCTGACCACCCCCCTCTCCAGCCCCAGCAGCCGGGGGCGTGTCGATATCTTCGCCGCCCCGCTCGGCACCTGCTCATCGGTGTAGGACGTGCTGCCCTCCGCGTCCGACGGTAGGGCGCGCCGCTTGGAGAGCAAGCTGATGGATAGGAGTATGAGGATAAGGAGAATTGGCAGAAGGAACATAATCCTGGTCATGGGCGTGTTTCTGTTCAGGCGCGGGGCGGGGGCATGGCCCGGCGTGAATTATCGTAAAAATGCGGAGCAGTCGCGCCACCGGTGGAGGCGTAGAATTGCCCCGTGTTGCAAAGTGCTGCGCTTATTCAGGCGCAAATTTACATATTTTGCCTCAGAATTCTTATCTTGCGCCCAAATTGATGGAAGGCGAAACGTATGCTGACGTACCAGACCATATGCCTCGAGAATGGCAAGGCCAAGCGCTTCTGGGAGATAGAGTTCCACGCGGATGATAAATTCTTCTACACTCGGCAGGGCGAGATTGGCGCCCTCGGGCGGTGCAGCTGGGATTTTGAGGAGAAGCCCGAGGTGCGCCACGAGAAGGTGATGGCCCTGGCCGAGGGGATGCGCGCCAAGGGCTACGTGGATGCCGAGGTGCCGCCCATACCCCTTGTCGCCCGCGAGCCGGAGCTGCTGCCGGGCGAGCCCCTCTCCGCCGAGCAGCTGGCCCGCTTCACCTCCTCGCGGGTGGAGCACCCGAGCCGGGAGCAGTGCGCCATCTGGGAGCGGGAGATGCCGAAGTTCCTGCGCAAGAGCGTCTACGAGGGGGCGGGACGGCTGGACTACATCGGCGGGCGGCACGTGCTGGCCCAGGAGTTTGAGGATATCGCCGCCCTGGACAGCCCCCTCATGGCCAAGGAGGTGGAGCGCGACCCGAGGGGCATGGTGGTCGAGATACGCTACTACATCGGGGGCCTGCGGGTGCTGCGGCTGCGCAACCAGCATCTCGGCTTTGAGGAAAATCCGCCCATCCGTCCCTTCTTCAGCGAGCTCGAGACCCACATGGGCTTCAAGTGGGGCAAGCGGAAGCGGATGGTCGATGAGGCCCGGGCCCTGCTCACCGGCTTCCCGGCCTTCTGCGCGGAGTTCCTTACGCAGGTGGGGGCCAGGGCGGATGACCAGCTCAAGGAGCAGAAGATACGCACCGTCGCCCAGACCAGCATCGAGGTCATGGTGGAGGACCTCATGCGGGGCAGCGGCCATACCTACCGGCTCGCGCGTGCCGAGAAGAGCAACCGCCTGCTGGTCCGCCTGAGCGATGACCACCAGCTGGCGCTGAGCCTGCCGCACCGCACCTTCCTCAAGCGCACGGGGGAGGTGCTCGACACCATCGCCCTGGTCAAGGAGCTGTACGAAGGCCTACCCGTGCGCGCCATGCTGACCACGGGGGGAAGCCGCTACGAGTGGGGCACGGTGCGGTGGCACGAGAGCTACTATAATCCCTCCGGCCCCCGGGAAGAGTTCTGGTGGGAGCGGATGCAGGCCTACGAGGCGCGGGTCCTCCGCCGCACGACTGAGCCCTTGGACCTGGAGGTCGTGGCCAGCTGGGAAATCCCCGGGGTGCGCATGGAGCAGGAGATGCACGGGCGGAAAATCCGGTGTGTCAACTGCTGGGTGGAGGACAGGCGCGTACTCTCGCTGGCGGCGGATATCTACCAGTGGAATCTGGCCCATAGGCAGTATACCCCGAAGGACATGCCGAGCCCGGCGGACTGGCGTGGGCTGCTGGAGGGGCTGCCCGAGTTCTACCGGGCCGGGCAGGCGGAGTTCGAGCGGCGCTTTCAGGACGTGCAGTGGGCCGATATGGTGCGTGCGACCATGGGGGGATTGGGCTACGAATGGACGCTGAACCTCGGCCAACCCGAGCATGCCCAGCTCAGCGTGCGGCTCCCCCAGCGGCGTATGCTCGCCCTGCTCATACCCTACGAGCGCATAGAGGCGCAGTGCGCGGTCATGGGGGACACCATCGCCCGCGTGCTCGATGCGATGCGCCGCAGCAAGCTGGCCTTCAAGATAGAACCCAATGTATGGAGGGAGGCCGAATGGCGAAAGGGCTAGGCCGATTGCTGCGCCTCCTCGCGCTGCTGCTCCTGCTGCTCCCGCGGGTGGCAGAGGCCAATATGGCCAGCCCCAGGCCCAGGTTGCGGCTGAGCAGCCTCTACGGCTCGAAGGACTGCAGCGTCACGAGCGAGGAGATTCGCCTGGCGATACGTCGTGCCGCTGAGGGCGGGTTGCTGGCCGAGTTTCAGGTCGACTACCGCATCCATGCGCCCCGTGCCGGGGAGATACCGCTGGTGTTCGTCGGGGAGGGGCTATCGCGCAAGGGGCGGGTGCTGCTTAACGGGGGGGAGCTGGCGGACGTGCGCTGGGGCTGCGAGAGCCGCCGCGAGCTGCAGTACGCGTATGAGGACAGCGATGAGCTTTTCCCCGAGGACCTGGTGTACTTCCGCGCCCCCCTGCGCGAGGGGGCCAATCGGGTGTCGGTGTCCTACACGGCCACGCCCGCGAACTACAGCCGCGCCTTCCTACCCCGCTACCGGCTGCTCTACAAGCTCTACCCGTCGCGCTTCTGGAAGCACTTCGGGACCATCACCCTGCGGCTCAGCATCTCGGAGGACTACGAGCTGGACGAAATCCCCGCCGTAACGTCTCGGCCGGAGCAGGGCGGAACGGTGTACAAGCTGCTTGAGCCCACGGAGGAGCATTCGTCCCCGGCCGGGCGGGAGCTGGTGTACGAGATAGACTCCCCGCACCCCTACGAGCTGGAGCTTCAGCTTGTGCAGCGCGTGCGGGGCGTGGCGGCCATCCTGATTTGGCTCACGCCCTTTGGGCTCGCTGCGATAGCCCTCCTGCTGCTCTCCGGGCTGCACCTCCTGCTGCTGCGCGAGGCCTACCGGACGGGGACGCGTGGCCTTCGTCGTCGGGTTTTCTGGCTGGGGGGGCTGCTCGTGCCGGTGGCCTTCTACGGCGCGTTCCTCCTCGCCTTCCCCTTGCTCGACTTGCTGGTGGACGACAGCTCCGACCACTTCGGGTACTACTACCTCTTCCCGCTCACCTGGCCCATCCTCCAGCTGGCCTACCTTATCCTCATGGGGCTGGTGGGGCGCTTCGTGCTGCGGCGGCGATACGCGGGGTGATGCCACGGCCCCCCGCTCGATGGAAAACCGGGAGGCCGGGAGGCTGGCGGAATCCTCCGCCAGCCTCCCGGCCTCTAGCAATCCTTGCGACTTCCCCCGGCGCACCGGGGTGTCCGAGTGTACCTGGGTTCCTACTCCATCCGTCCGGCGAATAGCACGTTCGAGAGCTCGCCCCGGCTCACGAAGAAGAGGAACGGGCGGTCCGCGCGGAATGCGCTCGGGTCGCGCAGGGCGGCGCTCATCGCCACGGCGGCGGTGGCGGCCGAGGCCTCAGCCCCCTCCTCATTCACCTCGATTTCGGCCGCCTGCAGAATCTGCCGTATGTACAGGGCGTTCTCCGCCCCGGTCATCGGGCCGAACATCGCGCCCGGCGCGAGGGCCTGCTTCACGCCCATGTCCGCGAGTAGGCCGGAGAGCTTCAGCATGCTCGACACCTTGAACCGGGGTAGGCTCAGCAGTATCCCCTCCCCGTCCGTGGCCGATGCGTACAGCTCCTGGAGTTTCTCGCCGGTGGGCATCTCGCCCTCCTTCCCCTCGGGGGCGAGGTAGATGCTCATGGTGTACTCCCCATCGGCGTAGGGCAGGATGGCCATGCTCCCCTCGCTGCCGAAGCTGTACTTCACCTCCTTGGCCATCAGGCTCATCATCTGCACCTTGCGGTCGCCCCCGCGCCCGTGGAAGGTCTCCTCCTTGGTGTCGTCCGGGTTGAAGGGCGCGGCCCACTGGCCCTTGAAGTAGATGGCGTTGGAGAGGATTAGCTCCGAGTTGGCGATGGACTTCTCATCCACCACGCGCGCGATTCGTCCCCGCGTCTCCTTGGCCACCCAGGCGTTGATTTGCTCCGCGCTCTTGGCCGGGTTCTCCAGCAGCGGGAGGTTGGTGGCGCTGGCGGCGAACTCCTCCTCCACGCGCTTGAGGTAGGCGGGGGCCAGGCCGAAGCCTTGGTCGGCCCACAGGGCGTTGGCCACCGAGAGCGTGAGCTTGGGGCTCTCCTTGGTCTCCAGCTGGGGCATGGGGATGGCCTCCAGCTCGGCGAGCGTCTGCCCCTCCGCCCCGGCCTTCGCGAGGCCCACCACGTAGGCCAGACCGGCCGGGGAGAAGCACTGCTCGCCCTTTTCGCGCGCCAGCTCGGCCAGGGCGAGATCGAGGAGGCCCGCTGGCTGGGCGGGCTCGGGCTTATTCGCGGTCTGCGTGGCCTGTTCTCCCTCCGGGTTTTGGCCAGTGGAGGGGGCGGTGCCGCAGCCCCAGAGTAGGGAGAGGCTGGCCAGGAGGCCGGTGGCGAGGCGTAGGTGTGGTCTGTGCATAGGTCGTTCCTTTATTATGTTAGTGTAGCGCGAATGTAGGGATATCCGGTGAGAATTTGGGGGTCGTGGGGTGCGAAAATCCGTGCGGGATTCCGTTCGTCCGCGGTGGAGGTGCGGGATGCCACGCTCGTAGCCCTCGCCCGGGGGTGTTCTGGCCGAATTGCACCCCGCGTTCCTGCGAATTGTGCTTTTTTCCCTACCTTTGCCCGGACCTATCGCGGGTGAGTTCGTATAGGGCGGATGTAGCGCAAAACTAGCGGGGCACAAGCAGCAATAGATGAATCTCCTCAGCACGACCCTCAGGGTCTATACTCGGCACTACCTCAAGAAGATAGATGCGTATAGGCGGGAGCCCCAGGCTGCCCAGGAGGCGCAGCTCGCCCAGCTCCTCTCGCAACTCGGGAGGACCCAGTACGGCCAGCGCCACGGCGCGACCAAGCTGACCTCCTACGCGGAGTTCGCCAAGCGCGTCCCCCTGACCGACTACGTGGACCTCGAGCCGCTCATCCACCAGATGCGCCTCGGGGAGCGCGACGTCCTCTGGCCGGGCCGCACCCGCTGGTTTGCCCGCTCCTCGGGCACGACCAACGCCAAGAGCAAGTTCATCCCCGTGACCCCCACCTGCCTGGAGAACTGCCACTACCGCGGGGGGCGCGACATGATGGCCCTCTACCTCTCGCACTACCCCGACAGCCGCTTCTTCAAGGGCAAGGCCCTGACCCTGGGCGGCTCGCACCAGATAGAGGAGGTGGGCGGCATGTCCAAGGAGGGCGACCTCTCGGCCATCCTCCTGCAGAACCTCCCGATGTGGGCCGAGGCCATCCGCACCCCCTCCCGGGGGGTGGCCCTGCTGCCCAACTGGGAGGAGAAGCTGGCCGGCATCGCCCGCGAAACCCTCAAGCAGAACGTCACCTCCCTGAGCGGGGTGCCCTCATGGAACATGGTGATGATACGCTACCTGCTCGACCTCACCGGCAAGGACCACCTCCTGGAGCTCTGGCCCCGCCTCGAGCTCTTCATGCACGGGGGCGTGAGCTTCGACCCCTACCGCGAGCAGTACCGGCGGCTCATCCCCTCGCCCGACATGCACTACATGGAGTGCTACAACGCCAGCGAGGGCTTCTTCGCCCTGCAGGACGACCCCGCCCACAGCGACATGCTCCTGACGCTCGACTACGGGGTCTTCTACGAGTTCATCGACATGGGCGACTACCGGGGCTTCGAGAGCACCCCCATCCCCCTGTGGGAGGTCCAGACCGGGCGGAACTACGCGGTGGTCATCTCGGCCACCAACGGCCTGTGGCGCTACATCATCGGCGACACCGTCACCTTCACCGAGACCAAGCCCTACCGCATCCGCATCACCGGCCGCACCAAGCTCTTCATCAACGCCTTCGGCGAGGAGGTCATCATCGACAACGCCGAGCGGGCCATCAAGCGGGCCTGCGAGGCCAGCGATGCCCAGGTGGAGGAGTACACCGCCGGGCCGCGCTTCATGGACCACGAGGCCAACGCCTCCCACGAGTGGATCATCGAGTTCGCCCACCCGCCCAAGGACATCGAGTTCTTCACCCAGGTGCTCGACAACACCCTCCGCGAGCTCAACTCCGACTACGACGCCAAGCGGACCAACAACGTCACCCTCAAGCCGCCCATCGTCCAGGTGGTGCCCCCCGGCACCTTCCTGGGCTGGATGCGCGCCCGGGGGAAGGTCGGCGGCCAGAACAAGGTGCCCCGCCTGGCCAACGACAGGACCCACCTCGAGAGCCTGCAGCGCTTCCTGCAGACCGGGGAAGTCGAACCACCAAGCCTCCAGGGCCTCTAGCCCCCGCGTGCCATGGCCAACCGCCACATCGCCATAGCCGGGAACATCGGCGCCGGCAAGACCACCCTCACCGGTCGACTCGCCCGCGAGCTCGGCTGGACGGCCCAGTACGAGAACCCCGACAGCAACCCCTACATCGCCGACTTCTACCGCGACATGCGCCGATGGGGCTTCAACATGCAGGTCCACTTCCTCTACAGCCGCATCGCCAAGCTCAAGGCCCTGCGCGCCGGCAACGAGAACATCATACAGGACCGAACCATCTACGAGGACATCTACATCTTCGCGCCCAACCTGGTGGAGATGGGCGTCATGAGCCAGCGCGACTACACCTGCTACGCCAACCTCTTCGAGCAGATCAAGGACTTCCTCCAGCCCCCCGACCTGCTCATCTACCTCCGCGGCAGCGACACCGCGCTCAGGGCCCGCATAGAGCAACGCAACCGCAGCTACGAGCAGTCCATACGCACCGACTACCTCCGCGCGCTCAACCTGCGATACGACAGCTGGATAGCCACTTACCGCCTGGGGCCAGTGCACATCGTCGACATCGACCAGAGCGACTTTAACCATAACGAGAAGGACCTACGGGCCATCACCCGCGACGTGCGCCAGCACCTCGGCCTCCCGCCCGCCTAGCGCCCACCGGTCCGCAACCACGCAAAGATGAAAGGAATGCCCAGCAACAACCGTACCCCGAGCCGCCGCCGCCTACCCCTCCTGCTCCTGGCCGGGGCGGCCCTCCTCGCCTCAGCATGCCAGCCGGAAAAGCACCCGGGATACAAGCCCCTGGCCGGGCAGACCTACTACAAGCTCATCCAGCTGGGCGAGGCCCCCACCCAGGCCAAGCCCGGCGACTACATCACCGTCCTGCTGAAGTACTACACCCCCAACGACTCCCTCTTCTTCGAGGGCGAGCGGCGATTCCAGCTCGAGGCATCGACCTACAAGGGCTCCATCGACGAGTGCTTCACCCAGCTGGCCACCGGCGACAGCGCCTCCTTCATCCTCTCGGCCAACGACTTCTTCCAGCGGACCCTCACCTCCACCCGGCCCGAGTACCTCGACTCCGCCGACCACATGCGCGTGGAGGTGCGCATGGTCAACATCGAGGATTCCCTGACCTTCGCCCGCAACAAGGAGGCCTTCCTCCACTGGATAGAGGACTTCTCCGGCTACGAGCAGGTCATACTCCGGCAGTACCTCCAGGAGCACGGCATCCACGAGCACCCCATCGACAGCCTCTACTACATCCCCCTGGCCCAGGGGACGGGCGAGTACCCCCAGGAGGGCGACACCCTGACCCTCGAGTTCGAGGGGCGCTTCCTCGACGGGACCTACTTCGACTCGACCAGCAAGCGGCACGAGCCCTTCGTCTTCGTGCTCGGCCAGAAGTGGCAGGTCATACAGGGGCTCGACAGGGCCGTGCGGCTCATGCGCAGCGGCGAGCGGGCCATCTTCATCCTCCCCTCCAGCCTGGCCTTCGGCGAGCAGGGCAGCTCCACCGGCATAGTGCCACCCTACACCACCGTCATCTTCGAGGTCGAGCTCCAGGAGCTCAAGCCCGGGAGAAGGCAAGATGACGCATCCGATGAGAAGCCCGATGAGAAGAACTAGCCTCATCCCCATCCTCCTGCTGCTCTGCCTGCCGCTCCTGGCCACCTGCCGCAAGCCCTACCAGGACCAGATCGAGGAGCAGGAGATGAAGAACCTCCGCGCCATCCTCGCCGCCAAGCTGCGGGAGGAGCCCGCGGCCGAGTACAAGCAGCGAAAGGACCCGGAGGGCAAGACCATCCCCCCGCCCATCTGGACGCGCGACTCGGTCCTCTACGCGCCCATCGTGCGGGGCGACTCCCTCGACCTGGCCGACGGCCAGCAACTCACGCTCTACTACGCGCTCTACGCCCGGGTGAACGGCAAGGAGGTCCTGCTCGAGTCCAACATCCTGCCCCTGATGCAGAAGGCGAAGCTGGTGGCCACCGAGCGGAATACCCTGCCCGTGGTCTACACCCTCGGGCGCACCGGCAGCATAGAGGGCCTACGCATCGCCTACTCCCAGCTGGCCCACGGCAGGGGGCGCGCCTGGGTCGGCATCCCCTCCCGCCTCGCCTACGGGAGCCGGGCCGTGGGCGTCGTGCCGGGCGACACCCCGCTCTACGCCTACGTGGAGTTCATCGCCTACTCTGGGAAACGAATCGAAGAATAGCCACAGCGCGGGCCACGCGCCAAACCACACGCAAACCACACAACGCAGCATGCAAGCCTACAGACAACTCATCCTCACCGCCCTCCTCCCCCTCCTGCTCCTGCCGTCCTGCAAGGACAAGAACGACACCCGCTTCGCCAACGAGGACGAGCGCACACGCCTCGAGGCCTACCAGGAGGTGCACTTCGGCGGCCGGGCCACCCGCCTGGGCGAGGGGGCCTTCAGCGTGGCCCTCAAGGAGGGGGCGGGCGAGACCATCGGGACGAGCGGCTGGCTCCTCTTCGACTACGTGGCCAAGGACCTGGACGGGCGGCTGCTGGCCACCTCCCTCCGCGACACCGCCAAGCAGTACGGCCTCTACCGGGCCAGCGAGCCGTACGAGCCCTTCCTACGCCCCATCCAGGAGGGCCTGTTCTACGACGCGCTCCGCGGGCAGAAGGTCGGCGCCGAGCTGCTGCTGGCCACCCCATCGTACGTGGCCTACCCCAAGGAGCTCTGGCGCGCCCCCCGCCATACCTCCGTGCTCTGCACCCTCATACCCCGCGCGCTGGTCGAGGACCCCGTGGCCCGAGAGGAGCGCCTCATCAACGACTACCTGCTCGCGCATCCCACCCAGAGCTACGAGCGCATCGACGAGAGGTACTACCGCTGGATAGAGAAGGAGGGCGAGGGCGGCGTGGTCGGCGCGGACTACACCTCCTACGTCTTCTACGAGGGCTACCTCCTCAGCGGCTTCCTCGTGGAGACCAACAGCCGCGAGCTCGCCCTACAGCACGGCGTGCCCGTCGCGGCCAACGGGTCGGTGCTCCAGCTCGACTACCTCAGCGAGAAGAACCTCATCCCCCTCTTCCGGGGCCTGACCCAAGGGCTCAAGATCGGCACGGTATTCCACGTGATCGCCGCGAGCCAGCAGGCCTACGGCCAGGATGGCGAAAGGACCATACAGCCCCACACCCCGCTGCACTACCGGATTAGCCTCACCAACGCCCTGCCAATACGCTAAGCCGCGTGAGCGATGCGCATCCTTCACACCTCAGACTGGCATCTGGGCAAACGCTTCCACGGCTATGACCGAACGCAGGAGCAGGCCCTGTTCCTCGACTGGCTGCTCGACCAGGTGCAGCAGCATGAGGTCGACGTGCTCATCGTGGCCGGCGACGTGTTCGACGTGCCGAGCCCCTCGCATGTGGCCCGGAGGCTCTACTACGAATTCCTCGCGCGGCTGGGGCGGCAGCAGCGCGAGGTCCAGGCCGTCGTCGTCGGCGGCAACCACGACTCGGGCGACCTGCTCAATGCGCCCGCCGAGCTGCTCAAGCCCCTCCGCGTGCACGTGAAGGGGAGGGCGGTGCGGACCCCGGGCCAGCCCATCGACTACACCCAGTTCGAGATACCCCTCGTGGCCCGGGGCGAGCGGCTGACCTGCCTGGCTGTGCCCCACCTCCACATCGCCGATTGCCCCAGGGTGTCGCCGGGCGAGAGCGCGGTGGCCGAGTTCTACCACCAGCTGGGCCGGGCCTACGAGGACCACCCACACCCCATCATCTGCACCGGCCACCTCTACACCACGGGGGCCCGCATAGCCTCCGGCAGCGGGGAGGACTCGCAAATCCCGCCCGACACAGTGGGTACGCTCGAGCGCATCACCCTGGCCGACTTCCCCGCCCACTTCCGCTACCTGGCCCTCGGGCATATACACCGTGCGCAGCCGCTCGAGCGCCCCGACGGCGCGACGGCCTACTACAGCGGCTCGCCGCTCCCCTACAGCTTTCGCGACCACCAGCTAAAGCACGGCGTGATGCTGGTCGACATCGAGGGGGGCGACGTGGCCCGCACCAGCTTCCTCCCCTACGAGAGCCCCGTGGAGCTGCGCGTGCTGCGGGGTAGCCGGGACGAGATACTGGAGGCCCTGAGGGCCGCGCCGGATGGGGAGCCCGACCTCAACGCCCCGTTCTGCAGCATCGTCTGCCCCCTCCAGGCCCCAGAGCCGGGCATCATCGGGCACTTCCAGCAGGCCGCCCGGGGGAAGTACCTCCGCCTCGGGCCCATACAGACCCCCCGGCCCGGTGGCGCAGCCCGCGTTCGGCTCCAGACCCCTGAGCCGCAGCAGCTCTCCCCCCTACCCATCGCCCAGGAGGAGTACCAAAGGCAGTACCAGCAGCCCATGCCCGAGGACATGATGGCGCTGCTAGAAGAGATTGTGCAATCAGTAGAACGGGGGGAATAGCCCCAAAGCAGCAGACAATGAGCGAACAGCTAGAGCAGAACATCACGCTGAAGAAGGAGATAGGGTACGAGAACTTCATCTTCCTGGCCCTCTTCCTGGCCTTCTTCCTCTACCTCGGCAGCATCATGGGCGGGGTGAACATGATACAGACCCTCATGGAGACAGCCTTCGACCTCCTCATCAACGTGTGCCTCTACCTCATGGGCGTGGCCGTGCTCGCCGGGGCCCTCTCCGGCCTCTTCTCCGAGTTCGGCACCGTGGCCCTGCTCAACCGCATGGTCTCCCCCCTCATGCGGCCCATCTACGGCCTGCCGGGCGCCTCCTCCCTGGGCATACTCAACTGCTACCTCTCCGACAACCCGGCCATACTCACCCTGGCCGACGACGACAACTTCCGGCGCTACTTCCGCCAGTACCAGCTCCCGGCGCTCACCAACCTGGGCACGGCCTTCGGCATGGGCCTCATCACCACCACCACCATGATGGGCCTCAACGTCCCCCACGCCATACCGGCCGCCCTGCTGGGCAACCTCGGCGCCGTGGTGGGCGGCGTGGTGTCCGTCCGCATGATGCTCTTCTTCTCCCGGAGGGTCTACGGCACCGAGCGCATGACCCAGACCAAGATCAAGGCCTTCATCCCCGAGAAGACCCGCGTGGTGCGGACGGGCGGCCCAGGCTCGCGCTTCATCCAGGCCCTGCTCGAGGGGGGCAAGAGCGGCGTGAACATGGGCGTGGCCATCATACCCGGCGTGCTGATCATCTGCACCCTGGTCATCATCCTGACCAACGGCCCGGGCGAGGGGGGCGTGTACACCGGCGCGAGCCGCGAGGGGGTCGCCCTCCTGCCGGCCGTCGGGGCCAAGCTCAACATCGTCCTGGGCCCGGTCTTCGGCTTCTCCAACCCCGACGCCATCTCCGTGCCCATCACCGCGCTCGGCTCCACCGGAGCCTCCCTGGGCCTCATCAAGAACATGGCCCTGCAGGGACGGATAGTGGCCAACGACGTCGCCGTCTTCACCTCCATATGCATGTGCTGGAGCGGCTTCATCTCCACCCACATCGCCATGATGGATGCCCTCGGCACCAAGGAGCTCACCGGCAAGGCCCTCCTCTCGCACACGGTGGGGGGCGTGGTGGCCGGCATTACGGCCCACCTGCTGGTCCTGCTCCTGCTCTAGCCGGGTACGGCACTCGCCGCCTACTCCTCGTTGAGCCGCGCGATTATGGCCCCGACCTCGGCATCCATCTCCCTCAGCTCCGCGTTGTAGGCATCCGTACCCTCCTCCACGGCCCTCCGCAGCAGCCGGAAGCTCTGTATGCGGAGCTCGCAGTACCGCTCCAGGAGGGCGACCGTGTTCCGCTGATGGGGCGGGAGGTCCAGGGCCTGCATGCTGTCGACCAGCTGGCGACCCTGCTCCCAGTAGTAGAGCCCCGAGTCGCCCAGCATCACCAGCAGCGTCGAGTCGGGCGTATCCTCCGGCATGTTGAATACCCTGAGCGCCTTCTCCTCCAGCGCGGCGAAGCGGTCTATCCCCGCGGAGAGCTTCATCGAGTCGCGCGGCAGCGCCCGGTCGATCCCCACCATGGCCAGGATGAGCGCGGCCGTCAACCCCCCGAAGGCCCCGTAGGTGAGCCCCTCGCGTTCCCGTTGCCGCATGCCGGGCACCAGGGCCACGCCGATGGCCGCGCCGCTGAGCAGGCCCCCGATATGCGCGGCGTTGTCCACCCCGCTGCCCGGGCGGAAGCCGTTCACCAGGTTGTAGACCACGAAGATGCCAATGCTGGCGATGTAGTCCCGCCTCATGTGCTTGGGCGCGCACTTGGCGAGCATGATGGCGAGCATTACGCCGTACATCCCGAAGATGGCTCCCGACGCTCCCGCGCTGACGGTGAACTCGTTGAACAGCAGGCTCGCGAGGCTGGCGGCGACCCCGGCCAGGAGGTAGCCGCCGAGGAAGCGCCCACTGCCGATGATGGGCTCCAGGTGCCGGCCGATGTAGACCAGGGCGTACATGTTCAGCAGCAGGTGGAGCAGGCCGAAGTGGAGAAAGCAGGAGCTCAGCAGCCGCCAGGCTTGCCCGTCCATCGTGCTCGGTCGGAAGTTCGCCCCCCACGCGAGGAGGCTCTCCGCATCGGGCCTCATGAAATGCACCCCGGAGGCCACCATGATGATGAATATCAGCACGTTGAGGTGCATTAGGAGGGGAGTGACAAGGTACCCCTTCTCCGGTTTGAGCAGCGAGAGCAATCCCACTCTCATGCTCCGGGCAACCTGATTCACACCCAACTCCTGATTATCGAGCGATGCCCGTCGCTCCGCTGCGCGTCTGGCCAGCGTCTCGGCCGGGATTGCACCCTCCAGCTCCTGGAACTTGGCCAGGAAACGCTCCACATTCCGCCGATTCTTCCCCCAGTCCATGACTTGGTTCCCCGTGCAGCGGCTCTCGATGTGGGCCACCGCCCCCTCGAGCTCTACGACCACCTCCTCGCCCCATGAGCTGAAGGAGCCCCCGGTCATCATCAGCCCTTGCGTCTCGCTGATGGGGAAATGCTCCCAGCCCAGCGCACCCGCGACCTCTGCCGCGATGCTGAAGAACTCATCCGTACTGTGTGTGTGGGCGAAATCTTGCCGATATTTCGGAGGAAAACCAAATGCCATGAGGACGCGAAGTTTAGTATTTACGAATACTTTGCAAAGGTAATGAAAATTGCTCGTATCATACCAATACACCGATTTCTACCTCGTACTATATCTATTCCCCCCTCCCCCCTTCCGAAAAATCCCCCATTTTTTTCCTCCACGCTCCCAGCGCGTTAGCCCTTCTGCCCGGGATATTTCCATTTCCGATTTGGTCGTTTCGCGTCCCGCCCCTACCTTTGCGCTCGCTTTCGGGGGTGGTCGAGGGGTTTCCCCCGGGGGCGCGGCGTTCTTTACGGCACTGCGATGAGAGGTTGGGCCCGGGGCCG
>PDWJ01001655.1_pt1 | contig 42491 bp, 43 predicted proteins | sample 1430881 | NCBI WGS metagenome assembly PDWJ01 (sample SAMN01162460, study PRJNA174530) | Oral metagenome, whole genome shotgun sequencing project. | biome: Marine environment; feature: Marine mammal; material: Swab sample of the gingival sulcus; isolation source: swab sample of gingival sulcus...
GGCGACCCCGTGTCGGTTCGATTCCGACCTCCGGCACCATAATAAAATAAGCAGGTTAGCAAATCTTTTTAGATTATGCTTGCCTGCTTTTTTTTATTCCAAGGCTCAATCTGTCCCCCACCTGTCCCCCATTTGTGCAAATGCCCGAACTTTTTCCGACAACATAATCATCTCGGCGACCGATGCCTCTCGTTTTCTGTTTTGTCTTTTTGGTTTGCTCTATAAAGACTCCGCAACGAAAGTTGCGGAAACCGCTTTAGGAAACGGTTTGTTTTTTCCCCTTTCCCCCTTTTCTTATTTAAAACAGCCAAAATCTAAACGCCAAGCCGCATTTTTTTAGGTACTTCCGTGGTATTTTATACAGGGGTCGGGTGGGGCGTGAAATGTGTCCGTAGAAAAAACGGGAAAACGGAATGGAAACGGAAAATATCATAAAATTTATTTTCTAAAAAATAAAAATGGAAAAATAAAAAATCATCAAACAAAAATGGAAAAAATAAAAAATCATCAAACAAAAATGGAAAAAATAAAAAAACAAAAAGCAAAAATGAAAAATAAGAATTTAAGAAATGGAAAAAACAAAAATTTATCAAATCAAAATGGAAAAATTTAAACTGCTGCAAGTGAAAACAGAAAAATAACCGAGAAAAAAATCGGTAAAAGAGCATAAAAATGACAAATCAAGAAATTGCAAAACTCGTAGCGGCGATGACGCCCGAAGAAATTGCCCGTTTACGCACGGAGCTTAATCAAGCACCGCAGCAAAACGCCGAGCTTTCGGCAAAAAAAACAATCGCAAACGGTGATATTTCTACGCCGCAAAGCAAAATCGACGGCATTCCCAATGAGCTTGCCCCCGAACTTGTTGACGAAATCAACAAAACCGTTGCCGATGAAAAGAAAAAAATGGCGGTAACTCCCAAAAAGCGGACGACAGCACCGCCCGACATTATGATTTTGACGGACGCCGAAGTCGAAAAAGCCTTGTGGCGTAATCAAAAAGGCGATGCCGAACTCTTTATCAAACTTGCAGCGGGTCGGTTTGTTTATGACAAACAGTTTGCAGCCGAAGCCAGTAAAGGAATTTGGTACGAATTTAAAGAAAATTACTGGCAGGAAGATGTCAACGGCAATGTCGAGACTTATATCGACTTACTTGCCGCTCGCTATACAAAACTTTCTCTAAAATATCGGGAAAAAGCACAACACCCCGAAACCATTAAGGATTTACAAAAAACACAAGCCCTTATACAGCTTTCAAACAAGCTCAAAGACCGTGCTTTTGCTCTTCGCTCCGTTCCCCGCATTCGCAATGTTTTGCGACTAGCTCATTCGGGCGTGCAGTCTTTGTCTTTTTCCGAAACTTGGGACGACCACCCCACTTTGCTGCCGGTTGCTAACGGCGTTGTTGATTTGGAAACGGGAAAACTCATAGACGGCAATCCCAAACAATATATGCGGTCGTTTACGGGTGTCGAATATCACGGTTTAAACGCCGAAGCCCCGACTTGGAACGATTTAACTCAAAAGGTTTTTTGCGAAAACGAAAGTCTTATCGATTATTTTTATCGTGTCGTTCTCGGCTCGTGTGCCGTCGGCATCTCTACAAAAGACCTTTTTATTGCTTACGGTCCGGGCGGAGACAACGGCAAATCCATTCTTTTCGATGCTCTCACCCGAATTTTAGGGCAGTTTGCAACAACTTTTTCAATAGAAACGCTGCTTGACAGCGGGCAAATCAAATCCGCATCGGGACCATCGCCGGAGCTATTTAAATTTATGGGCAAACGCTTTGCTTCTACTTCGGAAGCCGAACAAAAACACCGTTTTTCAATGGCAAAAGTCAAGCAAATTTGCAGCGGTGGCGATACAATGACGGCAAGAGAACTGTACGCAAAAAAAGATGTCGAGTTTAAAGTAACGCATACAACTCTTGTGCATACTAACTTTTTGCCCAGAGCGGCAGGAAACGACAAAGCTTTTTATAATCGGGCAAAGATTTTGAAATTCGGGGCGAGATTTGTTCCGCCCGACGGCATCATCAAGCCTGAACCCGAAAAATTTATTTATCCTGCAATTCCGCGAGACAAATTAGAACAAATGCTTATCGCCGAATCGCCCGGCATACTCGCCTGCATCGTCAGAGCCGCGATGCGATTTTTGAAAGACCGCGACTTGTCTGCTCCGCAGTGCGTTTTGCAAGAGGGGACGGAGTATCAGGAAGACCAAGATTTGACGGGGCGATTTTTAGACCAATCCTGTGAGATTTCATCAGAAGCCCGCACGCAAATGAAAGATTTGTATGCCGCCTTTGTTAAATATTCGATTGACATCGAGGGTATGGAACGCAAACGGGTCAACTCGCAAATCTGGCTTTCGCGGGAACTGCGAGCCAAGCAAGAAATTGAGCTGATTCAAAAAAAGCCTGTGGCGATTTACGGGCTGGCTATCAAACCCGAAGCAATTTGCGACTGTGAAGAACGGGAAAATTGGAATCTTGCTCTGTAATTTACAAAAATTACAGGTTTTATTTCTGCCAACTTCGGCTCTGCTGGTTTCGGCTCCCCTTCGACTACCCTTCGACTTCGCTCAGGGCGGCGGCTCAGGGAGCATCTCAACCAACGCGGCGACCGCTCCCCGAGCGGAGTACGGGGCAAGGGAAGGTAAAACGGGGCTTCGGCTCCCCTTCGGCTACCCTTCGACTTCGCTCAGGGCGGCGGCTCAGGGAGCATCTCAGCCACCGATTTTGGGCGGCGACCAGTGTTTTTTGGCTTGTTTTTTAGACCATTTTAGACCTTTTTTAGACCTTTTAGGAAAAAGGTCAGCAAAAAAATATTTTTTAATTTCAAGTAGTTATTTCTCTTTTTTTTCTTTTTTTAGACCTTTTGACCTTTTTATATAAAAAAAAGAATAAATAAAAAAAAAAAAATAAAGAGATATAAAATAATATAAAGTTATGCCAAAAATGGTCAAAAGGTCTAAAATGGTCATAAGTTTTTAAAATTAAAGAAAAAGTTGATTTTTAAAAGGTCAAAAAAGGTCTAAAAAGGTCTAAATGACCCGAAAAAAAACGACTAAAAACCTTATGGGTTTTGATTTTTCGTTGTTTTTGCAGCAGCGGTAAAGGAGATAAAAGTGGGCAAAGCGTTAGAATGGTTAGGGGCGGACGGTTGTCGGCAGCTGGCAACGGAACTTTTGACGGGAATTTGCGAGCGAAACGGTGAACTTTGGTCGCATTGCCCGTGGCATAGCGAAAAAACCCCGGGCGGTGCTTTTTCGTATGACCCTGTCTGCGATATTGCCCGCTGTTTTTCCTGCGGCGGCAGTGGAGATTTGATTACAATTTTTTGCGGAGTAAACGGCTACCCGCTTGAGGGTTCGGCTGGCTTTTTGGAGTTTCGCAAATTATACGCCCCCGATTTTGACAGTGCTATCAAGCCGCTTGCAACTGAGCCGAAAGCCCCCCGCGGTTTTCAGCCAAACACCCCTGCAGCTGCACCCGTGAAATGGCATAAAAAGGCAGCTCAGTTTGTCGAACATTCGATAGAACGGCTGGCAAACGAAAAATCCGTCCTTTCTGAACTAGCCGATTTAGGTTTTAGCCGCAAAACTATCACTGCGTGCAAATTCGGCTGGAACGACCGCGACAAAGCCGTTCCGCGAAGCTCTTGGGGGCTTGCAAGCGAAAAAAACATTGACACGGGCAAAGAAAAGAAAATCTGGCTGCCCAAAGGGCTGGTTTTGCCGATGCTTGAAAACGGCAAGGTCGTCAAGCTCAAAATCCGCCGCAGTGAAGCAAAGACCAGCTGGGGAGCAAATTTGCGATATTGGGAAGTTCCGGGTGGAGAAAACGGACGCTATCACATTTACGGTAAAAAAGACTGTAAAATCTGGGTTGTTGTCGAAACAGAACGCGATGCCGCTCTTGTTTGGCAGGAAGTCGGACGGTTTAAAATCGGAGCAATGGGGCTTGGCGGAGCAACGAAACGCCCTGTCAGCGGTATCTACGAAATTTTGCAGCAGGCAGACTTGATTTTGCTCGCCCTCGATACCGACTTGGCGGGGGCTGAAAATGTCTGGAAGTTTTGGGTTGGTGAGTTCCCTACGGCTATCCGCTGGTGCGTTCCTGCATCAATGGGCAAGGACATCGGAGAAGCTGTCAAAAACCACAATCTTGATGTCAAAGCGTGGCTATGGTCTGGACTTCCCAAACATATTCAAGACTCGCTGACACGCAGTCTCAAGCGGCAAAAAAGCGTACAAGGAGATTTGCAAGCAGCGGCAAAAATACAATCCGAAGACGCGGCACTTGAAAGCGAACTGGCGGAGCTGGTCGCAATTTTGCGGCAGTACCCAATCAGAATACATATCAACGCCTGTCAGTGCGTTGCCGACAAAAACTGGCTGAACGAAAAAAAAGAAAACTGGCAAATTTGGAAACGGGCGGCATTTTTGTTCCAAACAAAGCCCGTTCTGGATTTTTTGGACAGCTGCTACAAAAAAACGGACATTTTGAGCGGTGCGAATTGCGACTTGTTTTTAAAAACATGGTGGAAGATGAACGCCCCTGCCGTTGCTGAAGTTACGGGCAAAGTAAAATCGCTTTTTCAGTGTTTGAGCAGCGGTCCGATAAAGATTCGCAAAGAAGATTTGTTTTTGGAATATAGTTTTGATTGGGGACGAAAAAAGAAAAATTGGGATATTTTATGCCGCATCAGCAACGAACTCGTTTTTGAAGACAGCGTTTACAGCTGGCTGAAAACCCACCCCGACGAAATGATTAGTGCGGGCAATTTTTGGAGCAGACAATGAAGAAAAAAGAGGAAGAAATAAAAACGCATACGCTACCTGAAGAGCGTTTTTTGCCGACCCTGCTTGAAGCTGCGAGTTGGCTCAATTCGCTCGGCTACAAAATCGGCAAAAGCAAACTGTACAACGACAAAAACAAGGGGCTGATTTTTGTGTGGGCTGACGGCAGGGTTTATAAATCCGATGCCGAACTCTACGCCCGCAAACATCTCGTGCTTGGAAAATCTGTCGATATTGCCGACCCTGAAATGCAGGATTTAGAGGCTTTGCAACGAGAAAAGTTGCAAAATGAGGTTTCGCGACTCAGAAAGCAGATAGAAAAAATGGATTTTGAAATCGACAAAGACCGCGGCAAGTTTTTGCTCCGCTCGGATTTTGACCGCGAACTTGCCGCCCGCTGGCTCGTTTTCAAGCAGAGTTTTAAACAGTTTTTTCGCCGCCAAGCCCCGAAACTTATACAGCTTGTTGACGGCGATTTGGGAAAGACCCCCGACTTTTTGGAAGCAGTTTTGGGGGCGGTGCGAAAAGAATTGAATGAAATGGCAAATACGGAGTCGTTTAAGATTATATTTACAGAAAATGATGACTAAAAAAACGGCGGATAAGGAGCATATCGTTGACCTCACCAATATGCTACCGACAATTGTGCAGATGTCCGCCGTTTTTGAAAGGTGAAAAGTGAGAAGAAAGCAGAAAACATTTACAATCAGCCCCGACGATTTAGCGGATTTTCCCGAAAAGCTGCGTGAAGCTGTAAGCGGTTTGCCACAGCTCAAATACACGCTACACGCAAGCGAAAGAAAGGTATTGTACACGCCAAGCGTTATACCGACTGCTCGCTGGTCGGAAAAAAACAGGGTGCTTGTTAAGTCGGTTTTTCCGGGTGCGTGGAAAAACGAGATTTCGCCTTTTTTGGTCGGCATCATGAACACAGCCGACGAACCATATGTTGAAACTGTAATCTTGTGCAAAGCCCCGCAAATTGGCGGCAGCGAAGTCATGCACAATTTCGCGGGCAGGTGCATCGATGTCGAGCCGGGTGATATGCTCTATGTTTTTCCCGACGACAAGCTTGCACGGGAAAATTCCAAAGACCGCATTTTGCCGATGATTACCGCCTCGCCGAATTTGCGGCGGTATCGCACGGGACGGGACGAAGACGAATCGGGCAGTCGTATCAATTTGCGGCATATGACGATTTATACCGCTTCTGCTCAGTCTGCCAGCCAGCTTTCAAACAAGCCCTGCCGTTATGTCTTTTTTGACGAAGTTGACAAATATCCCGACACCGCAGGCAAACGAGAAACCGACCCGATTTCACTCGGTCGAAAACGGGCGACAACTTACGGCTACGGTCGAAAAATCTGGCTTTTGTCCACCCCGACAATCGAACAGGGTGCGATTTGGCAGGCGTATCAAAACGAGGCTCAGGTGCGATTTGTGTATCTTGCCAAATGCCCGAATTGCGGCGAGCTGCAACTCATGCACACAAAACAAGTTCACTGGGACGGCGGCAGCGAAGCCGACCCCGCAACAATCGAAACAACGCAAGGCGGAGCGTGGTACGAATGTGCGAAATGTCGGGAAAAATGGGACGACATAACCCGTCTTGATGCCGTTGCCGCCGGCGGCTGGTTCGCGGAAGACTCCGGCAAACCGCTTGAAACGATGTTGTCCGAACTCCGCCCTAAGCGTGTCGGATTTCATCTCCCTGCTCTTTTGAGCCGCTTTGTCAGTCTCGGCGAGTACGCCGCCGCTTTTTTGCACTCATTGCGAGACAAAACCAAGATGAAAGATTTTTGCAACGGCTTTGAAGCCGTTCCGTGGCAAGACTACGGCATTTCTCGCGAAGAAGATGCTATTTTAGCACTGCGAGACGAAAGAAAAATCGGGCAAATCCCACAGACAGCCGACCTGCTGGTTGCGGGCATCGACACGCAGGACAACGGCTTTTGGTACGAAATCCGTGCCGTTCGCTGCGGTGGTGATTTAGAATCGTGGGGAGTTTGCGAGGGATTTGTGAGCGATTTTGACGGCTTAAAAAAGGTGCTTTTTCGGAACGAATACAAAAAAAGCGACGGCACGATTTTGCCCGTCTGGAAAGGCATGATTGACAGTCAAGGACACCGCACAGCCGAAGTTTATGCGTGGTGCAAGCAGCACCCGCTTATTTTGCCGATAAAGGGTGAACAGGTCATCAAGGGCAGTCCCGTTCCGCCCCCAACGATTATTGAACACTACCCCGGCACCCGCCGACCGATTCCGGGCGGACTGTCGCTTTATCGGCTGGATACCAACTATTTCAAAGATGCACTGGTCGGCAAGCTGGCAATTCCGAGCGATGAACCCGGAGCATGGCATCTGCACAGCGAATATCCGATTTCACACGCTCGGCATTTGACCAGCGAATATATTGACGACAAGACGGGAAAATGGGCGTGTCCGAATCACAAGCCAAATCATTTATGGGACTGTAGCGTTTATATTTTGGCTCTGTGCTGGTTTTTCGGCTTGGGGCGTGAAATTCGGCGAGGAAATGCCGAAACTGTACGGAAGACACAGGGAAAGGCTGCCAATCCGTACACGCAAGGACGAAATATTTTTAATTGAAAAACGGGTCAAAGGAATAACGATGAAAGAAGAAATCATTTTGCTTGCAATCGCCCTCGCCGAAAGCGGCGTTGATTACAAAAAAGGCAAGGCGTTTTGCCCGCTGTGCGGCAAAAGAATAAAAACATACTGCACAAAAGCAGCCGCAAGCGGCGTTCGGATTCGTTTTCATCGCTGCAATAATTCCGATTGCATTTTGCAGCGACTCAATAAAAGCATCAAGTCATGCGAAAAAATAAAAACAAAAAACAAGGGGGTAAAATAATGTATTTCACTGTTAATGAAACGGCAAAAATTTTGAGTCTTACGCCGGAAGAAGTCATTAACTACTGCGAAGTAAGAGTTTTGAAAAAATTAAAAGAAAAAGAAGCACAGGGTCGTTATCTTGTTTTAGAAGACAGTGTCCTTCAATTTATTTTTCAAGAAATAAGAAGATGCAATGCTTCATTACGGTTTATGCAAAAAAACAGAAAGGTGATAGAACAATCTTGTCGAAAAAACCAAGAAGCAGAACTGCTTGAACATTACGACCAAATAGAAAACGAAACTTTGGCAAGCAGGGCAGCAATGAAAGAGGGTTTAATTTTAATTAAAAATAGGAGAAAACAAATGAATGATGATTTTGCAAAATTGGAAGCGGTTTACCGCTCGGCTGTCGAGCAAGCAAGCTGCGGCAAGGGTGCCGAGCGACACGGTAACGGCAAACCGTTTCACGAACAACCGATTTGCGAGGGCTGCCGAGAGTTCGGAATCGGGGCGGCTCTTTTTCAAGCATGGAAAAAAACGGCGGAAACAATGAGACTGCTTGTTATGCCAAACGGTAAGCAGCGGGCTTTGCGTGAAATGTACGGTGCCATGAATTATTTGGCTGCGGCGTGCGTCGTGCTTGAAGAAAAAAAAGACAATGAAAAAAAGGAAGATGCAATATGAACGAGGCACAAAAAGACCGTCTCCGGTCATTTCGGCAATTCAAATCAACCGTTCGCGAACTCTTTGAAGCGGGCGGCAGCGATAATGACAAAGTTATAATCACGGACAAAATAAGCGGCGAAGTGATAAATGTTGACGGCTGGTATAAAAATCTGACGGAAAGGATTATGGAACAGTTTTCTGTCTATGAACAATCAATCAAATAATTGATAAATAAAAAAACAACCTTTTTTTTGAAATTATTTTCTATTTTTTTTTAATATTTTGAAAAAAAATTACAAAAAATGCTTGACAAAGAATGCGATTTTTGCAAAAGTGTCTTTAACGGCGGGGGGACTAGCCTCCCCCCCCCCCCTTGCTTGTTTTTTTCTGAAAATGTGTATTTTATGAGCGTTGGAAAAAGCTGGGTATATGAAGCTGATTTTAATTGCATCGAAGCCTGTTTTTTGGAAGACGAGGAGACAGTAAAGCGTATTATGGAAGTACTTGAGTGCGATGAGGACGATGCTTGGGATTTTTTGCAGAACAGAAAAAGCGTTTTTGAAATGAGCGGCAACGAGAACTTTGATGCTAGCGATTTGGCAGAAAAAGATTGGTGGTTGCAGGGGCTTCGCGGGCAAGTTGCTAAGAAAATGGGTTATGATGGTTGCGAAGATACAGATGAACAAGGAACTGTGTATATAGTTCCGATGTACGGCAGAGAAAGCGAATTGCGGTTAGTCGAAATCGTAAAGTAATCTGGGAGGCATAAAATGGAATTTCCCAAAAAGATACGAGGGTCTTTCGTTAAAAACTGGCGAAAGGAAAACGGCTTATCTCAAGAAAAAGCAGCTGCTTTAATTGGTCTTGAAATGCACACTTGGGCAAAAATTGAAAAGAGCGTAAGACTCATGTCGTGGCAAGAAGCCGAGCTTTTTCGGCTGAAAGTCAGAGACAAGGAACTTGTACAACATCTGCAAGCTGCAATTTTGCATTTTAGTCAAATCGGAAGCGAACTCGCAGAAGAAAATGAGAAACGAGAATTATTTAAAAAAATCTTAGACTTATGCAAAATCAAAGACGAAAAAAATCAAACAAAATAAGAATAAGAAACAGAACCGGCGGCTGTCCCTCGACTCTCCCCGAGCGGAGCCGAGGGGCAAGGGAAAGTAAAACGGGGCTTCGGCTCCCCTTCGGCTCCGCTCAGCCACCGTTTTTTACTTTTCTGTGGAAAACTTTTTTTACAGTGCGTAGTACAGTACTACGCACTTTTTTCTTGCTCGCCGTCCGCTAGTCTCCGTCAATCCTCACTTTCATCATTTTTTTGCTCTTCAAAAAGCGTAGTATTTTAGTTCTTGGGTTTCAGCTTGACAGTCTGATATACTGACCTCGTTTTTTATGAAAGCGAGAAAAAAATGCTACACAATATCAAAGAAATGAAAGAGACCCTTGCGAAATACAAAGCTGCCCGCGACAAGATTTTAGAAAGCGGGCAAAGCTACAAAATCGGCGACCGTGAATTTACGCGTGCCGATTTGCGGCTTTTGGAAGAAAGAATCGAACTGCTTGAAAGCAAGATAGATACTTCTCTGAGCGTCAATGCGGGCAAATTCAAATATGCTACGGCTGTTTTTTCGGGGCGGAACTAAAATGGGCGTTGATTTGTGGACAAAATCCGTTGCCGGCTTAATTGGACTTGTCGCCCCTGCTGCTGCTCTTCGCTGGGCTTCAAATCGACAAAAAATGCTGTCGTATGTCGGAGCAAGCCGCTCAGGGCATAACGCCGCGTGGCTGCCTCGCCGCCGCAGTGCCGATGCCGAGCTTCGCAAAGACAATGCTCTTTTGGTCGCTCGTGCCAGAGATTTGGTCAACAATAATGTCTATGTCAGCGGCGGACTTGAAAAACTGACGGACAATGTCGTTCGCACCGGCATTTTTCCCCAACTCGTTCACGCTCGCACAGGCGAAGCACTAAATAATTTGGAAGAAAAATGGAAGAAATGGGCAAAAAAAGTGGCGTTTGTCGAAAAGCAAAAACTTGTTTTTCGGCACTGGTGGGTTGACGGCGAGATTTTAGTTCACGACTGGCTTGATACCTCGTTTTTGCCGCTTAAACTCTGCCCGCTTCGATTAACGCTACACGAAAGCGATATTTTAGACGAAACGGTTGACGGGGTTTTAAACAAAGACGAGTTCGCCAAGCGGGGCGTTGTTTTTAATTTGAAAGGCGACCCTGTTCGCTACGAGTGTTATTCCGCCCACCCCGGCGACTATCTCCCCCGCTCTTTAAGTCGTGTTTCATACAGTGCCGAACATATGCTGCACTTTTTTGTGCCGCAAAGAGCGAGCCAGACCCGCGGGGTTTCACGGCTCGCCCAGCTTATCGAGGAAATTTACGACCTTGCGGAATATAAAAGTTCGGAGCGGATTGCAGCTCGACTTGCCGCCGCTTTCGGGGTCTTTGTTAAGACTTCCGATTATTCTGTAACGGCAGCCAATGTTTTAGGCGGTCTTCCGAGCGGTGAACAGTCGCTTGAACTTGGCGATTATATCGAACCCGGACGCATTCAGCAGCTGCCCGTCGGCACAGAAATTCAGGTCGCCAAAAACGACCGCCCCGGCACGACTTACGAGCCGTACCTTAAAAGCTCGCTTAAAGGACAAAGTGTCGGTTTCGGGCTGCGGTACGGCAATTTTTCGCACGATTATACGGATTCTTCGTATTCGTCCGAACGCTCGGCTTCACTTGACGAACGCCGCGGTTGGGTTGTGCAGCAAGGTATTTTAAACGAAAAATTTAATCAGCCCGTTTTTGAAAAGTGGCTCACTACTGCATTTGCAGCCGGTCTTTTGGACGGACTTCACCCCGAAGATGTCGTAGTTCGTTGGCAAAATCCGGGCTGGAGCTGGATAGACCCGACACGAGACGCAAAAGCCGCACAGATGGAGCTTGATATGGGAGTTACGACACGCCGCCAAATCTGTGCTGCAAAGGGGCTTGATTTTGACGAAATCCTTTCGGAACTGAAAAAAGAAGAAGAACAAATCAAACAATTAAGGGGGATAAATGACTAGAACACAAAAAACACTTGCCGAAAGCAAGCAAGATTTTTTGAAAAAATGTGTCGGAGTAAAAACTCAAAACGGCACAGATGAAGTTGAAGCAATGGCGGCATGTGCCGAGGAATGGAACGCCGCCAATTTACAGGCGTTAGTCGATAATAACGAAATACGGCTTTCGGGAACCGTTGAGCTGAGTGCGGGCAAAGAACAAGACGCTGCCCGCCGTTTTTCGATGCTTGCCTACACCGGCAAACTCATTGATTGGGGCTGGTGGGGACGATTTATAATCGACTTGCAGGGAATGCGTCCGGCAAAAGAAACAATGCCAGCTCTCAGGCAACACGATGTCAATCGCGTTGTCGGCACAATTGACAAAGCCGAAACATCAGGCAGCGGCTTTTGCGTTGCCGGTAAATTTTCGCAGGCAACACGGGACGCAAAAGAGGTGCTGGCACTCGCTGATGAAGGTTTTCCGTGGCAAAGCTCAATCGGCGTGCGGGCAAAGAAAATTTTAGAGGTTGCAGCGGACTCAACATACGAAATCAACGGTCGAGAAGTTGAGGGTCCTTGCGAAGTTTGGCTGGAAAGCGAAGTATTTGAAGTCTCGTTCGTCCCCTTCGGGGCGGACAGCGAAACAGCGGCAATCGCTATGCAAAAACACCTTGCCGCAGGGCGTGAAGCCACAAAAGAACAAACACAGGAACAAAAACAAGAGGAGGAAATTATGGAAAAAGAAAACAAACCCGAAAAAACAAAAGACCAGCCCGCAAAACTCGAACACAGAGCCGAGCTTTCGGGGTCTGCTGTTTTGGAGCTGCAAAAACGCGGCACGGCACTCGGTCTTGACGCCGATGCCGTTGCAAATTGTATCACAGACAATATGCAACTCAGCAGTGAAGCCGTTACGGCAAAACTGTTTGAGCTGGCATCTGCGAACAACAAAAGCAGCTTTTCTGCAAGTGTGAGCAGCGGTCGCACCGAAAACGAAAAATTTGCCAAAGCCGCCGAACACGCTCTTTCAATGCGGTGCGGCATTAAAATCGACAAAGCCGAGCCGGGGGCGGACTCGCTTCGCTCTTTGAGCCTCAAAGACCTCGCAAAAGAAAGCCTGCGACTGAGTGGCGTGGAAGTCCGTGCCATGTCCAATATGCAGGTTGCCGCTGCGGTATTGAAGACGGCATCACTTGCTTCGACATCTGATTTTCCGTCAATTTTGTCGAATGTTGCCGCAAAAGTCGCTCGCACTGCGTACGAAGAAGCCCCCTCGACTTGGCAAATCTGGTGCGGCGTTTCCGACAGCACCGACTTTAAACCTGTTGACCGCCCGCAGCTTTCCGAAGCTCCAAGTTTGGAACTTATTAACGAAAACGGCGAGTACAAACACGGCAATTTTAACGAGCTGAAAGAAACAAACACCGTCAAAACCTACGGTCGGGCTTTTCGTATCACTCGTCAAGCAATCGTCAACGACGACCTCGGCATGTTTGCCCGCATTCCCAGAGCGTTCGGGGCTGCCGCTTCTCGCCGCATAAATGATTTGGTCTATGCGGGGCTTACGGGCAACCAGGTCATGAGTTATGACGGCAAAGCCCTTTTTAGCACAGACCACGCCAACACCACCAACAAAACCGATTTTAACAGCGAGGCTTTGGGATCTGCCCGCAAAGCAATGCGGACGCAAAAAGGCTTGAATGATGCGACTTTGAATCTGCAACCGGGCTTTTTAATCATACCCGCTGCACTTGAAACCGCCGCCGAAGTTTTATTGCGAAGCGTTTCCCTGCCGGGGTCGCCGCTTGAACACAATCCGTGGCAAAACCGCCTCACTCCCGTTGTCGAGGCACGGCTCGATGATGTCTCCGAAAAAGACTGGTATCTGGCAGCAGTCCCCAACCAAGTCGATACAGTTGAAGTTATGTTTTTGGACGGCATTCAAGCTCCGGTTATTGAAGAAAAAGAAACGATGAATATTGACGGCAGAGAATATCTTGTCCGTTTAGATGTCGGCGTGCGGGTTCTCGACCATCGGGGGCTTGTCAAAAATAACGGCTAAAAAAACAAAAAACGGCGGATAGCGGCACGCCCCTCGACGCTCCCTGAGCGGAGTAAAACGGTGGCTGAGCGGAGCCGAAGCCCTATTTTACCTTCCCTTGCCCCTCGACTCCGCTCGGGGAGCGGGAAGGCTCCGCTCGGGGAGCGGGAAACACCACTCTCCGCCGTTTTACACAATGTTTAAATAAAAAAAGAAATTAGTGGATAATGCCTGTCAAATACCGAGTAACACTCCCGACAGGCAACAAATTGCAAAAACAGTAAAGCCTACAACTCAAAAACGGTGGAGAAGTGGGCAGAGACAAGGAGCAGGGGAACTACTATCTTAGCCCCCGAGCCGATTTTGACCGCCGCCGTGTATCAAAACATACACAAGGCGGGGAAAATCGGTGAGCGACACAGTATATGCCCGCTTATCCGCCGTTTTTAAAAAAAGGAGAATAAATTATGGCAAAAAACTTTATAACTGACGGCAATCGTATTTCGTATGTAAACGAAACAGGCAGCGACATCGTTTCGGGTCAGCCCGTTGCTTTTGAAAAAATGGTCGGTATCGCTCTGGGCGACATTGCCGACGGCGAAAGCGGCACGCTGGCACTGTGCGGCGTGTGGGAAGTCGAATCAATCAGCGACGAAATCAAACAGGGAACGATACTTTATCTCAAAGACGGCAAGGCGGACACGGCAAAGGGCGGTCCGACTACTCCGACTTTCGGCTACTGCTTTACGCACAAGCCCGCAGGGCAAGAAACCGTCCAAATCTGTTTGCGTGGATAAGCGTTAAAGGTGGCAATGTGGGATTTTCGGGACTCGAAACGGCGTTATTTGCACTTTTGGGCAGTGTTTTTTCGGCAAGTGTCGTTCGGATTTTTTTCGTGTCGGCATTTGTAAAAAAGGAAAGCTGTGAGTTTATGTTTCAAGGCATAAAGGACAAACAGGCGATTTCCGAACAAAATTTGCTACTCAGATTAGAACAGCTGGAAAAAGAGCATTACGCGTTTCGGCAAAAAATGTCCGAAGAGCAAAATCAGCAGTACAAGATGCTCAGAGCCTTAATTTTGTACTCGTCAATCCCTAAAGACAAACAAGCTGAGATTCTAAACGCGAACAGGTAAAAAATGGACATTTATTTGCGGCGATTGCAATCCGGCGATGAAGGCACATTCGGAAAGTTAACTGCACCCGACTTTTCTTGCTTTACGCTGGAACCCCCATGGCGAAATAACGCCGCAAATAAATCATGTATCCGGTACGGAGTGTATAACGGAAGCAAAATAACCTCCGCGAAATTCGGCACCGTGCTACTTATTCACGAAGTGCCGAACCGCACCGCCGTTTTAATCCATACCGGAAACTTGGCAGGAGACGAAGCAAAGGGTTTTCGGACGCATTCGCACGGCTGTATTTTGGTCGGGCAAAAGTTTGGACGCCTCGGCGGTCAGCAGGCGGTTTTATGCTCCCGTCCTGCAATGACCGCCCTGCTTCGTGTCGTGCCGAATAAATTTCGGTTGCATATTTCGGGCGTTAAAATGTTTTATAACAATGAAAACGGCAGATAAGCAGGCATATACTGTGTCGCTCACCAATTTTCCCCGCCTTGTGTATGTCTTAATACACGGCGGCGGTCAAAATTGGCTCGCTCCTTGTCTCTGCCCACTTCTCCGCCGTTTTTAAACAAGTTTTAAATAAAAAAAAGAAATTGGTGGATAAAAAATGTTTGAATCTCTTTTGACAGGCGGTTTAACTGGTGTTTTCGGGGCGATTTTTACGCAGATTGCGGACTTTTTTAAACGCAAACAGGAACTCAAGCACGAAGTCGAACTGCGGCGGCTCGATATCGAAATCATGGACAAGGAATGGGAGTACCGCAACCGGCAAGCAGCTGTTGAGGGCGAGGTTGAAATGGCAAAATCCGCCGACCGATTGTTTGAAGCCTCGTATTCTGCCGATTCCGCCCGCTACTGCGACCCCTCAAAGCTGTCTTCCGCTTCGGCAATGCTGCTTGTTTTTGTCGATGTTGTGCGGGGGCTGATTCGTCCTGCACTGACAATTTATTTGATTTGGTTGGTTGCAGATACAAGAAGTGAAATCAATACAATAATCAAAAATGCAGGCGGTATGACTGCACTTGATATGTCGCAGGCGTTTACGATTTATAATTCAACGATTGAAATGGTTTTATATTTGGCAGCGACTTGCGTGGCGTGGTGGTTCGGTACTCGTTCGACATTATCAAATGGCGGCAAAAAATGAATTTAAACAGGATTTTATCCGACGATATAAATGCCCTTTTTGCCGAAATAGGCGAACAGGCAGCATATAACGGCAAAACAATGCTTGTTATTGCGGGCGGTTCATTGCTGGAATTGAAAGGCGGCGTTCGTTCTCAAATGCAATCTTTTATCGTTCGCAGCGAAGATGTAGGGCGTCCCGAAGTCGGCGATAAAATTCTTTACAAAAATGAAGAGTGGACGGTCGATGACCCGGGCGGTGTTCCGGCAGAAAACGGACGGCAGATTTGGACAATTATGACTGTACGGCAGCGGCGTCCTAAATTTAATCCTTAAAAAAACGGCGGATAGCGGCACACTAGCTTTGTCGCTTCGGCTCGTTCGGTGCGTTTATGTATTCGTTATACACTGCACTCCCCGCCCAAGCCTCGCTCCTCGCTATCGCACCACTCTCCGCCGTTTTTTTAAAATAGATTTTTAAACAGGTTTTAAACAGGTTTTTAATTAAAAATTTGGTGGATACCCCTACAGGGTAATGCTCCGACAAGATAACAAACCCCGAAACGGTGAAGAAGTACTCGGAGGCAAGGAGCGAGCCGATTTTGGCTGCCGCAGTGTATAACTAATACATAAGGCAGACAAAATCGGTGAGATACGCAGCATACGGGTGCTTATCCGCCGTTTCGGAAGGAAAAAAGATGCAATTTCAGGTTAATATAAAGGGCTTAAACGAAACTTTGAGCAAGCTCGCCAAGCTGCCCGCCGATGCCGAACACGCTCGCAAATCCGCTTTGCGAGGAATCGGCTTTGAGGTTCGCGGCGAAGTGAAAAAATTTATTCAAAGCGGCGGCGAGGGCTGGAAACCGCTTTCCCCGCTTACAAAAAAATTTCGTCAAAACAAAGTAGGTAAATGGAGCAGGCGTACGAACAAAAACTCCCCTTTTTTTAATCTCGGCAAATTTGCCCGTTACAGCCTCGATAATTCGGGAAACTCGGTGTCGATTTTTATGGGCAAAAAGAAAAAAGGAAAAGCGGATAATTTTTTACAAAATGTTGCTAAGCGGGCGGAATTTGGCGAGCGGATAGCGGTAACAAAAAAAGCCCGTCGGCATGTGGCGGCGACCCGAAACGGAAGGCGAAAAAACGCACAACTCGGAAAAGACTATTTTGCACTCAAAAAAACGACAACACAGATTGTGTTTCCCAAACGCCCGATTTTTGCCCCTGTTTTTCGCAGGGTCGCCCCGAAAGTGCCTCGGTGGTTTCGGGATAAATTTGTCGCCAGCTTAAAACGACGGGAAAAGAAATGAACTATAAGCCCAAACGGTGTTTGATTTGCAACGCAAAATTTACACCCAAGCAACACAAGCAAATGCTTTGCGGTTCGTTTGAGTGCAGAATGGAATATCTGAAAATGCGGGCTAATGGATTTTGGGACAAATACAAACAAATGCGGACGGAAAATGTTTAAAGCGGTTTTAGATAAAATTCGACAAAGCATCGAAGCCGATGCGGATTTACAAAGCTGGTGTCAAAATCATTTTGGCAAAGCCCCGTCTTTTGTTGTCGGCGTTGATGACAGCAATCCGCCCGCCCAAACGGATTATCCCGTTATTTCGCTTGTCGGGACGGAATCTCGGCGAAGTACGGGCGAAAAAGATATGACTCTCAGTTTGTTTTTTGGGCTAGGCATAGTTCACGAGCAGACTGACGGACATATATATTTGGGAACGCTTTTGATTGAACGGTTTCGGGAACTGTTTGAAAACGCCGTTTTTTCGGCAAATTTAGGCGGGAAAAAAACGGTTGTCGGCGAGTCGGGCGAAATGCTTTACCCGCTTTTTGTCGGTTATGTCGAACTGGCAATCGCCGCCCCGAAATCGTTTCTTTCGGCAATGGAAAAAATCTAACAAAAGGAGAACAAAAATGGCAGTATCCCCCTCAACAGACAACTATATGTACGGCAAAGGCAGTGTTTTCTTTCGCCCCGAAGGTGAAAGCGGATACTTACATCTCGGCAACTGCCCTGCTTTTTCGCTCAATGTCGAGCTTGAAAAAGCCGAGCATTTTAGCTCAATGAGCGGTATCAAAGAAAAGGACTTTTCAAAAGTCATTCAAAAATCGGCAAAAGGCTCTATTACAATGGAGGAACTGAGTGCCGAAAATCTTAATCTTGTGATGATGGGCGGCGGCGTTGTCGAGTCGGAAGTTCCGGCACAAACCGCTATTTCAACTGTAATCGAAGTTAAAGTCGGCAAATTTATTCCGATTCCCGAAGTAAAATCCCGCATTGAATCTTGTGTCGCGACAAAAGTAAGCGGCGAGGATTTTATCGAGGGCGTTGATTATCTTCTCGACCGCGAAGCAGGGCTTTTTCTCGCTCAACCGGGACGGGGGCTTTCTGAAAATGACGAAGTGCTGCTGGTGATTTCAACGCTCAAAGTTACAAAAAAAGCAATTCGGGCTTTGGCGGAATCGTCTTGCAGCGGCGAGTTGTTTTTTGTCGGTTCGCCCGATTTGGGACCGAAATGGCAGGTCAAGGGGTGGAAAGTCGAACTTTCGCTTTCCGGCGAGCTAGCATTTATTTCGGACGATATTGCTCAGGTTACGGTTGAGGCGGAATTTCAAGCTGACAGACTCGGACACCCTGATTGTCCGTTTTTTGAAGCTGTTTGCATCGAATAATCTCAAAACGACGGATAAGCGGGCATATACTGTGTCGCTCACCGATTTTGTCTGCCTTATGTATTGGATATACACCGCGACAGCCAAAATCGGCACGCTCCTTGTCTCTGCCCACTTCTCCACCGTTTTGCACAAAATTTTTTAATTAAAAAAGAAAGATAAAAAAAGCCACTGCAAAAAAAGCAAAAACGGTGAAAAGCAGTGTAGTGGCTAGGAGCGAGTCTTGGGCGGTCTCCGCGTTGGTTGAGCCGGTCCCCGAGCGGAGTCGAGGGGGAGCCGAAACCAGCGGAGACAAAATTGAAACTTGCCCGCTTATCCGCCGTTTTTAAAAAGAGGAGAAAAAATGAAAGAAGAGATTTTAAAAAATATACGCCCCGTAAAAATCGGCAAACTCCCTGCATTTTTAAAGGCAATTGAGCCGCTTTTTGATTTTGTTACAGACAAGGACTTTTCAAAAGAATTTGACAGCAATTTTATTCGTCATTTGGCAGAATATATCGAGCCGCTTATCGAGGCGGTTTGTATCGGCAGCGGTGCAGACCGCAAATGGCTTGAAGAACAAGACGCACAGGTTCTTGTTGAACTGACGGCAAAAATCATCGAGGTGAATGTCGATTTTTTCGCGGGAGTGCTGGGAGCGATAAGCGTACCGGCACAGGAAGCACAGTCAGCGACTGGTGGAGCGAATGCGTAGTCGGACTTGTCGAAACGGGTTTTGATTACGAATCGGTTTTAAATATGGCTTGGACTGACGGCAGGCGGTTTTTAACGGCTGCGGCAAAAAACAGACAGCTGCGGCTTAAAGAATTAGCTACAGCGGTTCGAGTGGCAAATCTGGAACAAAAAGACTGGAAAAAGTGGATTGAAAGCTAAACAGCTCTGTTTATTTTTTTAGGAACAGGCAAAAACAAGCCAATCATACACATTCCAAGAAGATAGTAACGAAACCAACTTTCTTCAGATGAAGAGAGAGAAACAAGAACAAAAACCAACAAAAAGACATATCCCAAAAACATCGCAATTTTGGGATAATAAACGACACAAATTGCAATAAGTAAAGCGAGAAAAAACAACATGGCAAACGCTCACAAAGTAGAAATTGAAGTTGCAGCAAAGAATAAGACTAGAGATACAATTCGTCAAGCAAGAATAGAATTAGATTGTCTTTCCAAGCAACTCAATCGTATGAACAAGAATTTTTATATGCTTGTTGGTGCATTCCGTGCTTTGGGAGAAGTAAAATCTATTGTCAATCTTGCAGAAGATATTCAGATGTCCAATTCCCGACTTGCTGTTTCAGTCGGGAATATGCGTAAGGCTGCCCAAGCCCAAAAAGAAATTGCTGTTTTGGCACAAGAAACAGGCGGCGGCTATGTCGCTCTTTCGCAGTTGTACGGTCGGATTGCCGTGCAGGCATCAGCATACAATCTCCAACAAAAACAGGTTGCTCAATTAACTCGGGCAACGGCACGAGCTTTGCAAATTTCAGGTGCGGGAGCTGCCGAGGCGTCATCTGCAACCCTGCAACTTTCGCAAGCTCTTGGTTCCGGCATTCTTCGCGGGGAAGAATTTAACAGTCTTATGGAAAACGCTCCTCGATTGATGCAGGCTTTAGCTGCCGGAATGCAAGTACCTGTCGGTTCTTTGAGAGAGCTTGCAGCACAAGGAATGCTTACAACAGAAGTCGTAACAAACGCACTTACGGGGCAACTCGATACTTTAGAAAAAGAGGCGGCAAAGCTGCCCCGAACTGTCAGCATGGCGTTTGCTGCAACAAAAGATAGTTTCGGTCTGTATTTAAACGAAATAAATATGTCATACGGCATTACGAGTAAAATGGCAGATGCACTAGATTTTCTCGCGGGTAAATTTGACAGATTAGGTACAGTAATCAAATTAGTTGCCGGAACATTCCTCTCATTAAAATCACTTGAAATTATCAAAACATACTTACCACTTTTGCATCAAAAGCTGGTTTTAAGCCGTGAAATCGCCAAAAATGAACTGATAAACGCCCAAAGAGCTGTTGCTACCGCTCAAGCTCAAGTTACGGCAGCAACGGGAATGCGGCGGCTGACAGTTGTTTCCGAGCAGCTGATTCCCGCCCAAACCCGCCTTGCCGCCGCTCAAAAATCGGTTTCGCTTACTGCCTCGGCAGCCGGATTTGCCACTCAAAAATTCAGCTCACTTGTTGCCGCCCTCGGCGGTCCTGTTGGGGCGATTACGGCAGCTGTTTCTTTAGGTGCGACTGCATGGGCTTTGTGGGGCGACAATGCGACAAAGGCGGCAAACAAAGCCAAAAACGCATTGGAAGTCGCTCGAGCAGACACCGAGCGAAAAATCGCCGCAAACGAGTACGGCACGGGCGACCTCGCAGCTCAGCGAGAAGCGATTGGCGAAGCAAGAAAAGCCGTTGCCAAAGCTGAAAAACAGCTTGCCGAAATCAGGGCTGCCGATGATTCTTTTGGTGAAAATTTAAATCTCGCTTATGCCGAAAAAAAATATAACGATGCCCGCAACCAGCTTGCAGAAGCCAGAGAACTGTACACTAAAGCCGAAAACGCACTTGCCAAAAACAAGACCCAAAATGCCGACCCTGCAAAACAGCAAGGTCCGTCTGCAATTTTGGTCAAGTCGCTTGAAAAACTTATCGCGAAAGCCCAAGACAAAAACAATCCGATTCTTGCCAAGCTCGAAGACTTTGACGCCCGTGCTAAAGCTGCGAATCTCAGCAAAGATTCTAAACAGTACAAAGACCTGCGGAAACAATATTCCGATGCGTTGTACGCAAAGGCTCGCAAATCTTTTAAAGAGCTTATGGACGAACTTGTCAACCCAATGGACGAACTGACCCGATTGCTTAAAAATGTACGGGAAAAAGGCAAGGCAGCCGGTTTAAGCGACAGCGAAATCGCTAAAGAGGAAGAACGCGTCCGCAAAGCCTACGCCAAAAAAGCAAAGGTCAATAAAACCGCCAAAAAAGGCGTCAAAGCCGCGACAGAACTCTACCATTCCGACCTGTCCGTTTTTCTTGCCAAAAACAAAACCGCCCTCATGGAACTCGAAGAGCTGCACCGCAAGGGCGAGAACTCCTTGCAATCGTTTCTCAAAAAACGCCGCTCTATTTTGCTCGCCAACTTAGACGCTGAAGAACAAGAAATCAAAAAATCTGCTGATTTTAAAATTAAAAATTTAGAGCGACAACTTAAACTCACGGACGATACGGGACAAAAAGCCCGTTTGCTGCTCGAAATCAAAGCCGAGCAAGCAAAAAAAGAAGAGGCACTGACGCTTGCTATCGAAAAACGAAAACAGTCGCTCATTTCGCTCAAACAAGAAGAAGAATGGATAACGAAAAATGACGAACGAAACCGCCGCGAGGTCAAAAACCGCCTTGCAGGAATGGAACGGGCGGATTTGGAGCGGCAAAAAGTAAAGCCCCAAGAAGACGGCGACCCATACGGAATGACCGGCTCAATCGCGGCAGGCATCATCAATACCGACATTGAAGAGCGGCTGCACGAGATGAATTTAGAAGAAATGCGGGGTCGGCACGAAGAACAACTTGAACTATTACGAGAATACGGGGCGAGCAAGGCAGAACTCTTGCAGGCTCAGGCAATGCAGGCAAACGAAATCGCCGATATGGAAGCCGAATACAAAAATCAGACTCTGCAAACCCAGCTTGCAGCGGTTTCGGGATTTTATAGCGGTATGTCGCAAATGTTTAAAGACCTGTACGATAGCGGCTTGGCTCAAAATAAGACAATGTTTAAAGCGTACAAAGCTTTTGCAGTTGCCGAGACCTTTATTTCGACCTATTCGTCCGCACAAAAAGCCTATGGTTCAATGGTTGGCATTCCGTATGTCGGTCCCGGTCTTGCTGTTGCTGCCGCTGCTGCGGCTGTCGCAGCCGGTCTTGCCAAAGTCGCCGCAATCACTTCGCAGCAGCCCAAAGGTTATGCCTTTGGCGGCTTGATTGGCGGACCCGACCGCGGCGACAGGGCAGATAATGTGCAGATTATGGCGACCCCGGGCGAGTATATGATGGACCGTCCGACGGTGCGGCATTACGGCTTGCAGACTATGGAAGCTCTACGCAAGCGAATGATACCCAAGGCGGTTTTTTCAGGCATTCATCTACCGCCGCTGCCAACAGCAATACCGAAATCGGGCTATGCGGACGGCGGACTTATCGCCGCAGCCGTCCCAAATGGCGGCAGCGGGGCGGCAAATAACACGACAGTCAAAAATGCGGTCAATTTGCATGTGTACGATGACCCGCAGCGGATTGCGAGTGCTGCTTTTGAAAGTCGGGCAGGCGAAGAGGCATTTGTGGCGATGCTGGGCAAGGACCCGGCTAAATTCCGCCAAATATTAAGTTTATAAAAAAACGGCGGATAGAAACGCATATGCTGCGTCATTCACCGTTTTTATCTGCCTTATGTATTAAAATACACTGCGGCAGACAAAACGGTTCATTCCTTGCCTCTGCATTCCTCTCCGCCGTTTTTTAAAATTGAAAATTGTTGTAGAAGGCGTAAGAATTTTTATTGTACAGGTTTTAATTATCTCGCTTTTTAGCTGAATTTATCTCACGCCGCTTATGCAAAAATATATTCTCAAAAACGGTGGAGAGCGGTGCAGTGGCTAGGAGCGAGGCTTGGGCGGGGCGTGCAGTGTATATCTAATACATAAACGCACCGAACAAGCAGACCGCTACACCGCAGGTGCATTGCTATCTACCGTTTTTACAGGAGGAAAAAATGGCGTATTTTGAAGGCAAAATAAAAGAAGAAAATGGCAAACTGGCTCACCAGCTTTTTTTGCCGTTTGTCAAAGAACAGGCGGAAAAAAACGGCTGGCAAACAAAGCGGTACAAGTCAAATCAAGACGGCTGCGATGAACTGATTTTATGCGGCGAGGGAATTTCCAAAAATGATGAAATCTATATCGGCTTAAAAACATTTCAGGACGAAGGCAGTGATATTTATAATCTGCTCGGCGGGGTTTTTCTCGGCTACAACGACGCAAGCGATTTTAATTATCAACCCGGGGCGGCACTCAAAACCATTCCCGCCCACAACCGGCATATTCAGTATTTTATAAATATCAATCCGCAGCGGATTTGTTTTTCGTTAAAAGTCGGCACGCCTGTTTATATGAACGGTTATCTCGGCAAGATGAACCAATATGCGATGCCGTTTCAGTACCCGTATCCGTGCATTTGCGGCGGAATGATTGACGGACAAAAAAATATTCGTTTTTCGGACACGGACGCTGTGTCATATTTGCAGGGTTACCGAAAATCATCGGCAAGTGATTGGGAAGGATATCAAGAACTCGGCAAAAAACCGATTTCCGTTTACACCCCGGGCGGCTGGACGGATAAAGTCTGGTGCTATCCGTACACCAGCCCTTTAAGCTGGAAATTGCGAGACACGGGCGGCATTTATCATCTTATTCCCGTAGAAATTTTTACAAAAGACAATCTGCTGGGGTCTTTGGACGGCATTAGTTTTGTTTCGGGTTTTGATAACAGCGTTGAAAGCAAAGTAACGCTTGATGACGGCAGGGAGTTTACGGTTTTGCAAGACGGCGGCGAGACCGCTTTTCACGACTATCACGCAATGAGCAGGGAGTAAGATATGAGCGAAATACGAATTTATAAAAAAGGTGTAGCGGATTCTTTGGCTGCACTGGTTGAAATTGTGAGGACTGCTGCACAGGAAGCGAACTGGCAAGTATCGGGCGACACAATCAGCCGCTTAGACAGTGTTTTTACGCTCAAAACAAGAAATCAGCATTATCCGTATCTCGTTGATACAGGCGACGGCACGGCGTATTCTGACTGCGAACTGATAGAGTTGAGCGTAGCAGACGGGGAGTTTAAATCCGATATGCTTGGAATCTGGCATAATACCGGATACAAAAACCATTATGGTTCTTTCCCGCCGAGAAAACCGCAATTGCCTTGCAGCTATCACTGTTTTGCTTATCCCGAGGCTATTTTTTGCTGGTTTGAAGTCGCCCCTAAGACTTGGAACTGGTTTGCCTTTGGCGTGTCCGAATTAGACGGCTTGCCCAAAAAGGTGCCGTGGTTTTCAACTGTTGACGACAGAGTATCGTCTTTTATTCCGACAGCCGACAGTGCAGGTTGTTTATTTGCAACAAATAAATCATATGTTTATGACCCGTGGGAAAAAAAATGGGATTATATCCGCTCGTTTAATCCTTACGGCAAATTCATCATGACAACTTGTCGGCAGTGGAATGCCGAGCCTGTTTTTTTGCCGCTGCGGTATTTTCATCAGCGGGGAGAGATGTACTCACTGGCTATTGACCTTGAAATGACTCGGCTGGCTCGACTGGATTATAATCTTGTCGGCGATATTGTTAAACTCGGCAAAACTCAGTGGGTGGTGCTTCCGTGGTACAAACGAACGGAATTGCCGGAACACAGCGGTGATGATTTTCAAAGTTTTTACGGCAAATACAAGTCCGGTCCGTTCGGCATTGCCCTTCGCATCAACGATTTATTGCCGTAGGTCGAAATGAAAAATCTTCAAGGCAGGTATTTGGCAGGCGGCGAGCGTGCCTCCCTTTTAAATAACCGCTGGGGGCGGTTTTGTACCGACACTTTGTGGGACGCACGGGATTACTTGTCCGTCAACTTATTGAGCTACAAACAAATCCCATGGAACGGCTTAAAACACCTTGCCGCCCCCTGTCTGCACGGCACCCTAAAACGGCAGTACCCCGTAAAGTCGCTGACAAGAGAGGTAAGTGGGGTTGCGGCGGGCAGTTATTTTGATGACTTTTATCACTACATTCATATCTACCCGAAGCGTTATGACTTGGGGATTATCACTGAAGAACGAACTATCGAGGTTATAGTCTGGAATGCGTTTTTACGCCCGCATTTGCTGAAAAAAGTCTATGATTTACCGAGTGGAGTTTCGCTTGATGTCAAGCTGCCGACTAAAATGCGGCAATTTGAAGAAAAAAAATGGCATTTTATTATTGGCACCGAGGGCGATGCCATTGTCGACACTCCCCATTTTTTATTTCGCCGTATGGTTTTGTTCCCGCTTTTTCACAACTGGAAACAATCGGTTAAAGAAGTGCTTGAATGGAAAACGGAAATTTTAAGCTCGCAAGGACTTTTTGAACAACGCAGGGCTTTGAGACAAACACCCCGTCGCCGTTACGAGTACGAGTTTTTGGCAGCGGATTTTGACAGACAAAGACTTGATACGCTTCTTTTGCGTTGGGGAAACAAATACTTTGCCTTGCCGATTTTTTCGCAAGTACAAAGGCTGAGTAAAGCTCTTTCTGTGGGTTCAAAAAGCATACCGTGCGACACTTCTTGTCGTGATTTCGGGGCGGGAAAAACTGTTATGCTTACCGACGGCACTCAAAACGAACTGGTATCGATTACGGGAAAGACGGCAAACGAGCTTGAGCTATCTTCGGCAACCCTGCTTGCGTGGGAAGAAGGCACACTTATTTATCCTTGCGTTGCGGCAATTTTGTCGGAACTTCCGACTATAAAAAGACGAAGCGACACTGTTAGTGAATTTTCCGCCAATTTTTTTGTGTTGGAAAAACGGCTTAAAGCAAATCCGCCGCTGCTGCCGACATATCGGGGGCGGTTTGTTCTTAATATTCTACCCGATGAATCAAAAGATTTGTCTTACGGGCAAAGAAAGCTGCGAAAGGTTTTGGATACTGTGTCGGGCATACCGTTTTTTGTCGATGTTGCACGGGTATCGCTTCCGATTCAAAGCTGGGCGTGGTTAGGTGCTACTCGCCAGAAACTGGAAGAAATTTTGTCGATTATTGAATTTTTACACGGCAGGCAAAAATCAATCTGGCTGCCCTCTTTTGCTGATGATATAACGCAAATACAAATCGTATCAAAACAAGACTGTCTCTCGATTAAGAATATCGACTATGCGGAACTTGGCGGTCCGTGCAGCGGCAGACAAGACATACAGCTTACGCTGCCGAGCGGTAAGTGCCTGTATCGCCGTATCGTGAAAGCCAAACGAGTTTCCGCCGAAGAAGAACAGCTTTATTTTGATACACCGCTTCCGGCAGATGCCACTTGGTTTTCAAAAATTTCGTGGCTGGTTCTTTCTCGAATTGCAAGCGATACAATAGAAATAAATCATATCACCGATAATGTTGCTCAGATACAATGTTCTTTTGAGGGGGTCAGAGATGACGACTAATTATGCGGCAGCAGAGACAAGCACCGAAAACGGTATGCCGGTTCGCTTGTACTCGTTTCGTTGTGAAAATTTAAGCTGGTACTACACTTCGGGAGATACGCCGATTACTTTTGAGCTTGAACCGTTTTTAAAGCCAACATTCATACCGCCACTTGGCGGAATCAGCGACAGCGGAATCAGGCAGACAGGACAACCCTCTGCCGATACGCTAAAAATCAAAATAGGGGCAAAAGAACCGCTTGTTCAACTGTGTTTGAAAAATCCGCCTGCACAAGAAATAGAAGTCATCTTATACGGTCGTCATCTCACGGCAGAAGGAAACGATGAATTTGTCAGGCTTTTTAGCGGACAAATCGGCAGTGTTCGGCTCATTGATTCCCTACAAGCAGAACTTTCCTGTACGATTTTGACAAGTCGAATGCAATCAACGGGCTTGCGACTGTGCTGGACTCGTGCTTGCCCGCATATTTTTTTAAGCCCCGAATGCGGTGTTGACAAACAGTCCGTTCATCTTGTCGGTATTGTCGAAAATCTTGACGCGAAGAAAATCGAAAGCTCTGCACTGGCAACTCTCGGCAGCCGTGCATTGGGTGGGTATTGCGAGTGGAAAACAGACAATCTGCTCTATAGACGAACAATTGAGCAGCATTTTACCTCGCAAATTTGGCTACTGGGCGGAACACACGGAATTTCGCTCGGGCAAGCAATAGACATTTATTTCGGTTGCCCGAAAAATTTAAATAACTGTTTAAACCCTGCAAATTATGGTGGTTTTGTCGGACTGCCCGATAAAAACCCTTTTGAACACACACCGTTTTAAAAGGAGGAAGAATGCTAACAGCTTTTTTTATCGGTCTTGCGGTAGCGGTTGTCGCCTATGTTTTAATGCCTGCACCGCCGTCCCCGCCCATTCCCGAACCGGCAAAACTATCCGATTTTGATTTTCCGCAAAACGAAGAAACGGCAACGCAAGGCGTTGTTTTCGGTGATGTCTGGGTGCCGGATTGGCAGGTTTTAAATTATGGTCAATTTCGCTCGTCGGCTGTTGAAAGTTGTGCAGACGGCGGCAAAAAATAAACTATGGTCAACCGGAGGTGATAAATGGAAGATTTTTTTGTAACTGTAGATGATTTGCACGCCTGCCCGTACGGCGGTGGTTATGGCTATTGCCATAAAGGCACAAGGGAGTTTTTTAAAAAATACAATTTGGACTGGCAAGAATTTTGTTTTGGCAAAGGCGTTCCGGCAAGCGTGCTTTTTAAAATAAACGACCAGCTTGGCGTTGAGCTGGCAAAATTTGCGTGGAATCAAAGAAAAAAAAAATTAAGGACGGAATAAATGGGTGGTGGAAAAGGTGGTAAAGACAAATGTGTAACTATCGGCTATTCGTATTATATGGGACTTCATATTGGCGTATGTCGAGGTCCCGTTGATGAATTAGTCGCTATTGAAGCTGGCGGAAAAGTAGCGTGGACCGGTTCGATAAAAGACAATGCAAGCACATATATTGATGCTCCCAATCTTTTTGGGGGGCGTAAAAAAGAAGGTGGTTTGCGAGGTCCGCTAACGATTTTAATGGGCGGCGGGGTGCAAGATATACCGCCCGGATTGCATCATTTATATAACCCCACTCACGGAACAAAAGGCGTACTTTTTAAAGGTGCATTTACAATGTATTATCACGGGCTTGTTTCGTCAATGAGTCCGTATATTAAGCCATGGAAAATACGAGTCCGCCGCACGCGGGCAGGCTGGGTGAACCGCCCCGTCGAACTAGGCGACCCCGAAATATTTCTTAAAACCCCCGAAGGCAGTCAAATACAGGCGATGAACCCCGCTCATATCATTTGGGAGGCGATGACAAATCCGCAGTGGGGCGGTGGTTTTCCCCCTCATAGATTGCATATCCCGTCTTTTGCTGCTGCTGCCGAAACGCTCAGAAAAGAAAAATTTGGGCTTTGTCTTTATTGGAGTAGAAAAACAAGTGTTTTCGAGTTCGTTTCAAGCGTTCAAAAATACATAGAAGCGACATTGTATGTTGACCGCACGGACGGCAAATTTCATCTGGATTTGCTTAGAGAATGCAAAGACCCCGATACGCTACCGCTTTTTACCGAAAAGGACGGGTTGCTTGCAGTCGAAGAAATAGGGCTGCCTATGGAATTTGGAGCGGTCAACGAGGTTACGGTCAAATGGCACGACCCGATAACAGACAACGACAGGGTTTGGCGAGAACAAAATCTTGCCGGATTTATCTCGAGCGGTCAGATTTCTTCGGTCTCTCTTTCTTATCCGGGGCTTTCTACTGCGGATTTGGCGGCACGGGTCGCAATGCGGGAACTTCGCAAACGAGCAAGATCGCCCCGTTCTTTTAAGCTCAAACTCAATCGTCGAGCGTGGAATTTGCAAATCGGCAGCTTGATTCGGATTACAACTCCCCTGCTTGAGTTGCCGAGCGTTCCGCTTCGAATTTCACGCATCGAAGACGGGACTCTTGAAAATAGTGCAATGTCTGTCGTTGCAACCGAAGATGTCTACTCGGCAACGGCTGCAAAAATGAGCAGCGAGCAAGCACAGGAATTTATTCAGCCCGACTTTACGCCCAAACCGCCCAAACAGTATTGTATGCTGGAGGTTTCATACAGAGATTTGGTGTTAGTCTTAGATAGAGCCAATTTGCAGCTTGTCGAGCCGACCGAGGCGTGGCTGCAAGCCGCTATGACCCGTCCGACAGCTCTGACTCTCGTTTCTCGCTTTCAACATAAGCCAGCAGGAGCCGAAAGCTTTCCTCCGTGCGTGCAAGGCGGTTTTTCAACATGGGGGAAACTCTTAACGACAAAACCAATAACAGGTATGACAACCGAGTTTGAACTCGGCGAATATAATATCGGCGGCGAAATTAAAGTCGGACAAGTTGCGATAATTATGTCGGAATCTTCACACGGCAAAGAGGTTTGTGAAGTTGTTGAAGTTATGGACTGGACTCCTGAACAAAGAAAACTCACGGTCAAACGAGGCTTAATTGATACAATTCCGCAAAATTGGAGCAAATTAAGCGATAAAATAGAAATTTGGCTGCTTGAAAAAACACTAAAAGCAGTTCAAGCATACACGGTCGGAACAAATCTTGATACACGATTTTTAACTTTTACAAATCAAGGCGAATCCGAACCGATTGACGATACTTTTCGGCTTATCGGACGGCAGGGTCGCCCCTATCCGCCTGCAAATGTCAAAATATGCGACGACTACTGGACAAAAACCGTTGACGGCACAAATGAAAATTGCGTTATTTCGTGGGTACATCGCGACAGAAAGGCACAAATGGACAAACTCGTCGACTGGTTTGCAGGCAGTATCGGACCCGAAGACGGCACAACTTACACGCTTTTTATTGACGACAGCGTTAAAGGGAGAATTATCAGCGAAACGGGGCTAACAGAGCCGAATTTTACGCCTGATTTATCTGTTTTAATCGCACCCCGCCCGCAATGGAATGAGCCTGTACCGCCCCCGAGCAACCACGAACTGACGCTGACACTTTTTAGTGTGCGAGACGGGATTGAAAGCTGGCAAAAATTTACTCATACCTTTGTCTACACCGCTCCAAGCCCCGAACCGCTGCCAAAACCGCCAGACCCGCCAAGTTCGGGCGGAAGTTCGACACCGTAGGAGCGGGGGCGTTGACAAATTGAAAACGCCCGACTATTTCTTCTTGTAACAAGCAGGAGGCAAATATGGCTTATGCAATTTCTTTTGATTTAGATACGACCGAGTTGCAAAAACTCTACCCAAGCGGAAGTTGGCAAAATGCTTATACTGATGTCAAAAAGGTGCTACAGGCAGAGGGTTTTACATGGCAACAGGGAAGCGTATATTTTGGCGATACGATTGATGCCGTAAAATGCGTACTTGCCGCCCAAAAGCTGTCGAAAAGCTATGCGTGGTTCAAGCCGTGCGTGCGTGATATTCGTATGTTACGCATCGAAGAACTGAACGATTTGTCTCCGGCATTATAATTCAAGGAAAAGCCCCGTAATTGATACAAGCAGTCGAAGTTTTTTCAGCTGCTTTTTTATCGACTAAAAAGCGTAACGCAATCCAAGAGTAATAGCATTGCAGTATTCAGTAGTACTAACACCATACTGATATGCTGTAAAAGAACTTTTTCGGTAACGCAAATCAAGAGTTAAATCGTCCCTCATTTGCAAACTAAGACCTGCTCCAAATGTAAAAACCCAAGCCCCTACAGAGCCACTAGCTGTGGCAATTTTAGAATCAAGCCGAGTAGAAGCACTACCGTAACCGCCACCGACAGTGAGAAACGGCGAAACGGTTTTTTGCGGGAAAAAATCAAAATAAAGATTGCTTAAGATAGAAAGATTGCTCGCCGTTATTGTGCCTTGTTCTTCTTTTCCGTCTATTTTTGCTCGTACGGTGGTATTGACTCTTTGGTACTGCACTTCCGCTTCCGCTCGTAAATTTTCAAAGCGTTGACCAAAAGCAACCGTCAAAAGAGGTCCCGTTGTGTTTTCTATTTCAACACCCCACAACTTTTGCCCTTCATAAAAAACAGCACCGCCCCCGCCGGAAACATAAGACGCCAAGCGTTTTTTTCTCGATACTTTTCGGGAGTATTTTGGAGTTTCGTCTTCAAATCCGTCATCGTCATCAATATAATCATCTTCTACAATCTGAGACTGCGAATATTTTGGCATTCTTACTTTGCTTTCTTCGGGATTTACAAGCGAAGATTGTGAGCGTTTTGTCGGTGCAGGACGGGGCGTTCTGACCTGCTTTGTCTGCACTGTCCGTGTTTTTTTATTTTTCATGCGTGGAGTAAGACGAAACGCACTCGCCTGCGACGCACAGAAAATAAAGAGAACAAAAAAAAGGAAAAACACTGTTTTTTTAGAATGGCGATTTATCATTTTTTTCTCGGCTATTTGGTTGGTGTTTTTAATTTTACCCGATAATTTTCATCGTTTTTGCAGTACTCGTAACAGTCAAAAATAATGCCTGCGATACGATAAATATCTTCGGGTTTGTCGAGCAAAATCCAGCCATTTGACTGCACGCTAAGACCTGAACGCTGAGCTTCTTTTGTTCGTGCCTCTGTCATCGGGAGTACGGTTTCGATTGCGGGGTGCTGTCTGTCGCCGTAGTAGCGTAAAAGCCAGCGATTTGTCTTGTTTTGATACAAATACGCACAATACGATTCGGTATCCTTGAGGGCTATATCGGCATTATCGCCCAAAAGATTAGTCAGCAGAATATATAATCTTTTTTCTTTTACGGTTGTAACGATTTTTTCATTGTCGGGGTTGATGTCGTCTCTTTCTTCCCACGGGACTGCCTCTTCGTCCGTTTCGCTCTCTAAAACGGCAGGAGACGACAAGCCCGATACTACGGTATCACTGACCGCCTTGCTGACCGCAGTGCGAACAATCGGCGTAATGCTTTCCAAAAATTTCGCGGTAAGCTGTCTTGAAAGATTGGATTTGCCTGCAACATAGCGAACAAAATCAAGCGGCACGGTACGCAGGCTTTCGTTGACAACGGCAGTAAAAAGCTGAAGATACGAGCTTTCTTCCGCTACTTGCCGAAGTTTTTCCGGCTCAAACTTGTCGTAACAAAAAGCGGCAAAGCGTTTTAAGTCGGATTCATCGGCAGCAAGCAAATTGACGGACAAAAACGGCTTGGTGTCCATTACATTTTTGCGAGCTAAATCCGTAAAAAACCGCCATTCCCGTCCGTTTGTGATGATGCCGATAGCGACATCGGGTAAGGCGTTAAAATAACGGGAAAGCTGTGGTGAATGCCCGCCTAATTTTTCCGAAAACGGTTTTGCTTCAATCAGCATTACAAGACTTTCATGGCAGAATAAGGCGTAATCAACCCGCTCGGCAGATTTCGCACCGGGAAAGTCGGCTTGATACTCGGCAATAACTTTTGTCGGGTCGTACGGGCAAAAACCCAAAATATCGAGCATCGGCAAAATAAGAGCTTGTTTTGTTGTCTCTTCGGTCGTGCAATGCTCGCCGACCTTTTTTATATGCTCCGTATGCTGTTTTAATTCTGTTAGAAATTCTTCCATTTTCCCCCTGTTTAGCTCGCTTTTTGCTCGGAAAGCAAGGCGACCGTTTTTTTCAGTTCTACCATTTGTTTCGCATTTTGAATGCGAGAGAAAAATTCATCGGTAAGAAGTTCCCTGTCTTCTTTATCTTCTATACTTTCGACCATTTTTAAAACCCCAAGCAGCCGACCGCTTAGCGGTGGCTGAGCGGAGTCGAAGCCAGCGGAGTCGTCCCCCGTCCCCTCGACTCCGCTCGGGGTACAGACTTGGGAAGCAGCCGACGGCTCGCCCGTCAAAAGCCAGTTAATGTCGCACCCTGCCCGTGCCAGCCCCGCAAGAGCCGCCGCTCCGGGCTGGCGTTCACCGGATTCGTAGCCTTTGAGCGTGCGAACAGGTATGTCCGCTAATTCTGCTAATTCAAATTGGGTTAATTTTTTTGCTTTCCTAAAACTTCTTAATCGCTCGGATAATTCCATTTTTACCCCTTCATTTTACAATTTTGTGTCTATTACCCCCCTTACCACGCTTATATTTTCAGTTTATTTCTTAATAAAAAATAAAAAGTTCTCAAATGAGCTTGACAAGGTTCACGATTGAGTATTATTTAATCCCCTATGTTTTACACAAATACACAAACAGCCACAGAACTGCACAAGAACCCAGTTAGCAAAAAGCTGACCCGTGAGCAAGTCCGAGAAGAATTTGACCGCAAGGGACTGTCCGTCAGCGAATGGGCAACGGCACACGACTTGCCCGTCCGCACGGTGTACGCCGTCCTTGCCGGACATAATAAGGGCTGCCGCGGGGCGGCACATCGGGCAGCCGTCTTGCTGGGACTTAAGGACGGCATCATTGTTGATGCAAAAAGCCACGACGAACAAGAAATAGAGGTGCAAAATGACCAAAGACGAACAGGAATACATTGATTTTATGTCGGCATCGCTGCCTCCGATAATCGCTCGTAAAGCGGTCAAAGAATTTCTTGGCGGCATTGTCTGTGCAAAAACACTCAGTAACGCCGATTATAGTGGCACGGGTCCCGAAATAGCATATCAAATCGGGCGGCATGTTGCTTACAAAACAGATTCGCTGCTCGCGTGGGTCGTTAAACACTACGGCGTGCAACGAAAAATACATCTTAACGATTTGGGGGTCGCAAATGATTAACAGCATCACGGGTAGCATCTGGCAAGAGATGGGCGTATCGCATCGTCATCGTCAAAGTCTTATGCCGCATCAATTGTTTAATGCGGAAAATATCAACGCCCGACAAAGCAAGCCAGCTTGCAAAAGTGTGTCGCAGCGTATGAAAAACAACTTTATGTCGGGAGTCGGTAATCCCGACATTCAAATCAGTGCGGGCAACCAGTTCGCGAAATGCGAACGAGAAATCCCGCTGCTTGCCGCCTGCGGGTGGGAAAACCAACGGCTGGGAGTCGCTACGGATTGCGAGCCGAGCCGCAATGATTTGTTGAGCTGCAATATTAAGCGGCACACTGCCACCGGGCTTTCGATGCAGTTCATCGGGAACGGTCAGCAACGCCGCACTGTGATTGATGTCAATCCAACGCAGGCGGGCAAGTTCACCCGCACGCAAGCCGGTATTGAGGGCAAGAACAATCGCGTGCTGCAAATCAGGATTGCGGAGTTTTCCGGCGGCAGTGATAAGCTCTTCTGCTTCGGCATGGCTCAGAAAACGAATGCGAGCATTGTGAACGGGCAGGGTTTCGGCATTGACGGCGGGGTTGGTTTTCGTAAACACCGGCTCGCCCTCAATAAAAGTTTGGGCGGCAATGTTAAAGATACGGCGGAGTATGGCTTTGTACTGGACAACGGTGGCAGGTGCAGCACCGGCAGCAGCTTGTTTGTCCAAAAGCTTTTGAATGGTCGCCGTTGTAATTATCGACAACGGATACTCGCCGATAGCGGGCAGAATATGCTTTCGCAAACGAAAAAAATCAGTCTGCCAAGTTCGCTTTTTGGTCTTGATGAACGGCAAGAAATGAGTTTCGACAAACTCTGCAAGAGTTATTTCTCCGGCTTGTTTTTTAGCAAGTTCTTGTTCGACAATCTTGCTGGCATTATCCGCCATTTGACGCATCTCAATCAAGCTCTGCGGGCGTTTTCCTTGCCTGATGTTGCTTTTTATTTCAGACAACACGGCAAACGCTTTGGCGGCATTCCAACCCTCGGACGCCCAGCCAATTATCTCTTCTTTACGAGTGCCGTTTTTTCTGTATCTGATAGTAAAATATTTGTCCGGCGTTCCGTTTCGGAGCTTGTCGGTTTTGCTTTCCCGATACCGCACTCCGGGAAAAGAACTGGTTATCCATTTATCGCTATCCATTTCTGTCCCCCACCTGTCCCCCATTTGTGCAATGCCCTAGTCTGCCCTAGGACACTAACAGACTGTTTTTCAAGTAAATTAGACGCCCAAGTCGGTCAAGGGAAAGACAAGATAGGGATTCAAAATCCAGCGGGGGCGACCCCGTGTCGGTTCGATTCCGACCTCCGGCACCATAATAAAATAAGCAGGTTAGCAAATCTTTTTAGATTATGCTCACCAGCTTTGTCGCTTCGGGGCGGTCGGTTCTTCCCGTCTCCTGAGCGGAACCGAAGAGAACGGGAAGAAGCTCCCTCAACTTACCTCTCGGCTCCACTCAACCACCTTGCACCCTGCAAAAAAATCAAAACCCGACAACTCCTGCGTTTTTAAGCTGCGTTTGCCAGCCGTTTTTTTGTATATATTTTACAAAATCGCAGAGTTTTTTCGCCTTTTTGGGGCTAACGGACAAAATTGTTTGCCAGTCTTTTGCCGTCCAGCCGCTCATTTGCAAAAAAGAAATTTCGCCTTTTATTTTTTGGCATTCCAAGCGAGTAAGCGGCATTCCCAAAGCTCGCAGCCAAGTAAAAAAATCCGCCTGTTTTGCCTGCTCAAAAGATTTTTACCTGCGACAAACTCGCTTCGTTTAGCCGCAGCCAATCAAGCAAATTAACAACAACTCCATTTTGCACCAATTTCTTCCAAGTTCCTTCGCCCACGCCGTGCATATCAAGCCCGTTTTTGGAAAGCCATGTAAGCCGTGCCAAAAACTGCTGCTCACAGCCGCTCTCAAATCGGGAACAACTCCAAAAATCATATTCTTTTTGCGGTATTTTGACTGCCTTTCGCCCTTTCACCTGCCAGACTTGGGCAATGTGTGGTATTGCCGAACCTCGCAACTCGACCAAAACTTGGTCGCCAATCCCCAAATCCAGTTCTCGCAAAATTGCAACCGACCCCAAAGACACTCGCCGAATTTCCCGCCCGCTGATGCGAACCGGCTCTATTTCCACAATCGGCGTAACCCTGCCCGTTCGCCCAACGGAAAAAACCACGCCGACCACGCAGCTTGCCGCCTGCTTTGGAGGATATTTCCACGCAAGCGACCACGACTTTCCACCAACCGTCCACTCTTTGCCGCTCGGTCTTTTACCCTGTTTGACAACAATTCCGTCTGTCGCAAACGGCATCGGTTCGGTATAAAAAAAGTTTCGTAAGCTTGCGATTTCATCAATATTTCGCACTTTTTTTGTCCATTTTTTACTTACAAAACCAAGTTTTTCAAGCGTTTCAAGCCGAACAAGCATACCCTTAGAGCTATTTGGCAGTTCCCACGCAAAAAAACCGATATTTGGACTTGCCGTGTCATCTTGAGCCAGCAAAAAGCCCATCACTTTTTCCCGACCGCTTGTTTCACTGCTTGATTTTTCCCGTCTGCCGTCATGTTTCCAAAAAAGTTCTCCCTGCACCAAAACCGCACCGTCCGCCCTGATTTGCTGCGGAACGCAAACAATCCGCCGCACGGCAACTGTCCAGTCCTCGCCAAATTTGCCGTCGCCCCGACTTACGGCTTGAGCCAATTTGCCGTTTTTGTACAAAAGCGATACCGCCACGCCGTCAATTTTGGGCTGCACCCACAAATCATTGGCAGAACGAGACCGCAGCCAGCTCACTACGGCTTGGCGGTCTTTTGCCTTGTGCATTCCGGTATGCACGACCTCATGCCGCACCTGCCCTTTTGGAGCGGGACTTTTCGCCTCGTTTTCCAACTTTTTCAGTTCGGGAAAACAAGATTTCCAAAACCGCAGCTGCCTAGAAAACGCATCATAAGTCGCATCACTCACAGCGGAATAACCGTTTTTACGGTAATCGGTGTTCCAAATATCAAGCTGTTTTTTAAGAGTCAGATATTCCTGCTTTGCCTGCTCAAGCGACCACGGCGGACAGCTTTGGGCAAAAGCCGAATTTTCAAGCCCCAAAACCCCAAAAGAAAATACCGCAAAAACCGCCCAAAAAAGAAAAATACGCATATCCGCCTCACTTCGGTAAAAAACAAGCAAAAAAAGAACTTTCTTGATTTATAAATTTAGCGTACTTTCGATTTTTTCGTTTACAAAAAGGAGCTTACGATGCAAGCAAAAAAACCGGAAGAAAGCCGCATTTCCATGTCTTATATGATGCTGCCGCAAGATACAAATCAATACGGGCGTATCCACGGCGGCGTTATTTTAAAATACATCGACACCACGGCAGGCGTTGTTTCCTCACGCCACACACGCAAAAACACCGTAACCGTCTGCCTCGACCGCACGGATTTTTTGCTGCCGATTTTCGTTGGCGAACTGGTAACATTCAAGGCAAATGTGAATATGGTCGGAAAAACCTCAATGGAAGTCGGGGTACGCGTCGAAGCGGAAAATCTGACAACAGGCGAAGTCCGCCACACCAATTCCGCCTATTTAACGATGGTTGCCCTTGACGAAAACGGACGCCCGACGGCTGTGCCGCCGCTGCTACTGGAAAGTGAAACCGACAAACGCCGCGAACGCGAAGCTCAGACCAGACGGCAACAACGCAATAAATTACGAAAGGAAGAACAAAATTCTACAAAAAACTAAACAAATCAAAGACAATTTAAATCAGCAAAGCCTGCACTTTTTCTAGGTCTTCGGGCATATTGACATTTAAAAAACAATCTTGCTCCACTTGCGTATACGGCATGGCATGCCAAAGGTCGGCGGGAATTGCCTGAAACAAAGAAAATTGATTTTGCAAAACAGCTGCCTGCAAAAAGGGCAAAGCCGCTTGTTCGTAAATGGCAACAGTTGTTTCAAAACGACCATTTGGATTTTGAAATGCACTAACCACCGCCTTACCCCGATGCTTTCGAGCAAGAAAAAGCCGCTGCACAATATCTTTTGACAACAGCGGTAAATCACACGCCAAAACACAACAGGCACGATTTTGAGCCGCCTGCAATCCCGCAATAACACCACCGATAGGTCCGCAGCCGACAACACTGTCAGGCAAAAATTCCAAACCTTCTTCCTGCCGTCCGCTCACCCAAAGCCTGTCCACAAAAGGCGACAACAAATCAACGGTTCGCTGCAAAAGAGTCAAACAAGACGGCTGCCAAAGCCGAAGTTGAGTTTTATCTTGCCCCAGCCGACGACTTTTTCCGCCTGCCAAAACCAGCCCGACAACACCCGATTTTTTTTCAGACATTTATTTTACAAAAAAACATTTTGGCCAAGTACAGACCTTACAGCCTGCACAAAAACCGCCCTCGCCCAACTCGGCAAAATCAGCCCGATGCAACACCCGTCCTGCCAACAATCGAGGCAAAATAATATCAAACATCGTGGTTTTAAAATACAAAGCACACGCAGGAACTCCCACGACCTGCATTTCTCCTGCTTGCGGCTGCCGAATTTCCCGAACATGGTCAGGCGAACTGACTAAATCTTTTTCATCTGCGGCAGGAATCCGTCCAACCAACGACATTGCTCCGGGCAAAACAGGTGCTCCATAAACAATATCGGTCAAACCTGCTGCCAAAAGCCCGTGTCGAGTCATATCGCCCGGGTCAACCGAAAGTCCGCCCGTTGTTACCAACAAATCGGCACCGGCACGCTGTATATCCAAAATCGCCTTTTGCATAACGGTTTTATCGTCCGCCACAATGGTCGATTTAACCACCAAACAACCGTATTGCTCAACTTTGGCGGTGATAATAGGCATAAATTTGTCTTCAACAAGCCCGTTAAACACCTCACTTCCCGTAACCAAAATTCCAACCTTTGCCTGCCGAAGCGGAGCAACCGAAAAAAGCGGCTTTTCCAAAATTTGTAACGCCTCGCTAAGCCGCTCTTTTTCAATAAAAAGCGGAATAACACGAGTTCCTGCAAACTCCCGACCTTTTTTAAGTACTGTCCCGTCCTGCCGAGAAGCACACATCACATCAGGCAATAAATTAAATGCTTCCAACCGCTTTTTATCCACACATAAAAGCCCGTCCGTTGTCGCCACAAAACTGATTTTTCCTTCTTTGGGCGGCAACGAATAGGTAATATTTGCTCCTGTCATACGAGCGGCAAAAGCTTTTACGCCGTCATTTTCATGCACCTGCTGCGTATAAAAATCCTTGTCCCGCACCGCGACTTCAAACCGTCCCATTTTTTGTAGCCGACAAACATCACCGGCTGTAATCGTCTGTCCCGCGACAAAAACAGGTCCTTTTGATACGCTCGGTACAATTTCCGTCATATCGTGCAAAGCCTGTTTGCCAACAGCGTCCTCAGCTTTTATGACAAGCGGAGAAATATTTTCTTCACCTTTTTCCGCCAGCAAAGAATACGGAGCTTCCCCCTGACAACCCCGACACAAAATACCGTCTGCCGCCGGATACGGCTCTTTGCAATGCGGGCAAATTCCAATCTCCTTCATATGCGATGCACCCAAAAATCGAGAATGAATCCGCACAGGAACGATACCACATACCGAATCGCCTGCTTCTTCGATTTCTCGACTTAAACGGTCGCTATCCTGTTCTTTTTTGGGTTTGCGTTTCAAAAGCCACGATTCCATTTCAGGATAAGCAGCGAGTTTTTCTGCATCTACAAATACCCGAACACCTTCACCCGTATATTTATCATACAAAGAAACGGCATACCGCCCGAGATTGATAATCTTCATCCAGTTGTTTCCGGTGCTGCACAAAGTCAAAAGCTGCACCGCATCGGGCAAACATTTTCGGGTTTCGACAAGTGCCTCAAAAAGCACGCCTTCGGGAATATGTTTTTGTGCCATCGCCACCATATAGCCGCCAAGTAATAAACCCGGAGCAGGATAAGCGTGAAATTCCGCTGCCCGCTTCTTAAATTCTTCAAATGTATATGGTCCGATATTCATATTTTCCTCCCCCAAAAAAGATTTTTCTGTAATTTGCCTTTTTGAAACAAATTCCTGTCTATAACAACGCCAGTCAAACCAATCCGATAATTTTTTTGTCTATATACAAAAATAACGAATTTATCGCTTTTACACTTTTTTTTGAAAACAAAGCAAGAATTTTAAATAAATTTTTCCGTCAAGCAATTCATTTACTCCTTTCTAAAACAACAAATTATTTCAGAAATTGTCTCTTTTTCCCGAAAAATATTGCTTAAACAAATCAAAAAAACCGAAAGAGAAAAAATCTCCTTCGGTTTTTTACAATCATCAACAGTCCATTTTTTGCCGTTTTTATAAAACCTTGCTCGCAATCCAAGTGCCGGAGATAAAAGTTCCAAGCGAGCTGCCCAGATTTGCCAGCACGACCACCAGCAAAATGCGGCTGACAGGATTTTTCCAAAAGCCTTTTACCGAGCCGATTGCCTCAGGCAAATCTTCCAAATCCTGCACGGTCGGCTTTTTCACCCAAGCCTGCACCAAACCTGCCACCCAGCCTGCCGCCACCATCGGATTTAAGCTCGTTATCGGTGCGGCAACAAAAGTTACGCCGACAGTTACGGGGTGGGCAAAAGCAAGTGCCGCTCCGAGTGCCGCCAAAACGCCATTGACAACGACCCAGATTCCAAGCGACTGCAAAGAAAGCTCGGCTCCGCCCGTATAAAATCCCCAAACAAACAAAAAAAGAATAAGAATCGGAATGCTCCAGGCAACATAGGTTGTCCAGTTTGATTTTGGCGGAATTTCACAAATCGGCGCCAAATCACTGTCTTTGCCGATATTTTTTACAATGCCCTTAATATGTCCGGCTCCGACAACGGCAACGATTTTTTCTCCTACAGCTTCACGGATTTTTTGAGCCAAAAACACATCTCGCTCGTCGATAAGCCGCCTTTTGATTTCGGGAAAAGATTTTGCAAATTCCGCCAACATCGACTCCAGCTGGTCTTGCTGCTTGATTTCTTCGATACTTTTTTCATCAAGCGAATCCGCAACAAAAAGCCCTGCAAAAAGCTGGGCAAACAATTTTAATTTGCTCCAAAATCCGAGATAGCCCCACACGCGTTTAAGCGTAATTTCCACACTGCGGTCAGCCAAAACCAACTCGGCATTTATTTCTTTGGCAGCAAAAACTCCCTCAAGCATTTCCGCTCCTGGCTGTACGCCAAGCTGCTTGCCGATACGGCGGTAAAAAGCACTCAAAATCAACTGGGCAAGCAAAAAAACAGCCTTTTTTTCTCGCAAAACCTTAAAAATATCCATTTTCCGCCACGCTTCGCCCATGCAAATACTTTGGTAGCGAGCGGCACACAGCTCTACGCAAACCGTATCGGGACGAACAGCGGCAATCGTCGTTTTGACATCTTCAACGCTTTCTTTGGAAACATGAGCCGTCCCGACAAGATAAACGGTTTTTCCTTCGACTTCGACCTTTGTTACGCTTGACGGCAATTTTTCGTCTTCCATTTTTTCTCCTCACAATTCCAAATCATCAAGACCGCAATTCATGACAGACAACAGGGGGCGAGGTCAAGAAATCTTGCTTTGACCACAAAATAAAACCCTGCTAAATAAAGTCTTTTTTTATAAGGATACTCTATGCAAATTCGCTTTTTTCTTCTGCTTTTTATTTTTTTAAGTTTAACGGGCTGCGGCAAAAAAACTTGGCCGCAACCAATAGCGGACGAAGAATATTTTTTCCTGCAAAAAACAGTTGTGCAAGCCGTTTCGGGCAAACTGCAAATCATAACAATCGTATCGGGAAATACAAACAATATCGACCATTTCGTACTGGAAATTGCCTACGACGACTGCCCGAACTGTCCGTTTCAACCACAGGAAAGCAGAACTTATTTTCTTTCTTCCCCTGATATGAAAAAAGAAAATAACCAAATCACGCTCACACTTTCAACCCCGCAAAAGCCGTCCCGACTGCGTCTTGTCGGGTATAACCGCTACCGCCAGTTTTCCCCGCAATTTTCACCTGTCTGCACAGTTTTTAAGGAAATACCATGAATTTTTTTACCTACAAAAACGGCGAACTCTTTGCCGAACACATTGCCGTAAAAGACCTCGTTCACGAGTACGGCACACCGCTGTACATTTATTCGGGAAGCACCTTTCGCCGCCATTTTCAAGTTTTTGACTCCGCTTTTGCCGACACCAAACACCTCATTTGCTACTCAGTCAAAGCAAATTCCAACCAATCCGTTTTGAAACTGCTGGCAAACGAAGGGGCTGGCGTTGACATTGTTTCGGGCGGCGAACTGTTTCGAGCTTTGCGAGCCGGAATCGACCCCAAAAAAATCGTCTTTTCGGGAGTCGGAAAAAAAGAAACGGAAATTCTCGAAGCCCTGTACGCGGGAATTTTATTTTTTAATATTGAATCAAGACAGGAACTGGAGCGGATAAACGCCGTTGCCAAACAAGCAAATATGACGGCAAACATCAGTCTTCGAATCAATCCCGATGTCGACCCCAAAACCCACCCGTATATTTCAACAGGGCTGCGATTTAACAAATTCGGTTTAGCTCCCGAAGAGGCA
>PDWJ01000832.1_pt1 | contig 42459 bp, 42 predicted proteins | sample 1430881 | NCBI WGS metagenome assembly PDWJ01 (sample SAMN01162460, study PRJNA174530) | Oral metagenome, whole genome shotgun sequencing project. | biome: Marine environment; feature: Marine mammal; material: Swab sample of the gingival sulcus; isolation source: swab sample of gingival sulcus...
TTGAGAACAAAATCAACTTCTCCAACACGCTACAAGAAGCTCTTCGAGAAAGGTTAGGGGTATAATAAAAAGTCAGCCCTCCGAATAATCGGGGGGCTGACTTTATGCTCTTTTTAGCTCAACAAGCACCCTGGCAAGCCTGTCTATAGCCTGGTCGAAGACAGCCTCCTCAACCCCTGGAGCTGGCTTCTGATGGGCAAAAACCAGATGCAGCAACTCATGAACAATAGACTGCTCCTCATCCGAACCAAAGCCCTCAATCAATTCCCTGTCCTCAATTCGCTTGATACGGATAAGAGCCTGCTCCTGAGCTATTACATACATCACATTGCCATCAACACCAGGCGCAAGCTCTCCTTTCTCAGCATACCTGATCTTGATATCCTAATTAGAAACGCCCAGAATCGAGGCCCATTTCTTGCATAACACACTAAGTGTATCGTCCACTACACAAACACCTCCACTATATATGTGTTAGCATTAGTCAGGGAAGGAGGTGATTCTATGGCGAAACAACATCACGTAATCCCCCAAAACGGGGGATGGGCTGTTAAGACTGACCACGCCGAAAGAGCTTCAAAGGTGACCGACACCAAAGCAGAAGCAACCGCATTCGCACGTCAAGTCAGTCAAAACCAGGGGACGGAGCTAATCATCCATAACAAGGATGGACGCATTGCCCAGAAAGACAGCCATGGCAACGATCCCTATCCCCCAAAAGGATAGGAAGAAGTAAAGGCCCCGCCGAGCGCACCGGTGGGCGGGGGAGTGAAATTCAGCGTCTTGCGAGCCGGTCTCCACGATACACAAATCACTTTGCGACTAAGAGGATAGACACAAAAAGCCCCGCAGCCATCACCACTCATACATAATCGCTTGTGCCTATTCTACTAGGCATCAGTTTGTCTTTCAAGGGGCAATCTCCGTAGGTCACTTTTTATTTTCTTACTTACCCCCTCACCCCATCCAACCAATCAGCCCACCACTACATCATTTCTCTTCTCTGTGGCAGGTATTCGGCATGGTTGTAGGCAGCTCGAACGGTGTTGCGCTGCACGTGGGCAAGCTGTCGCTCGATCACATCCGGTGACCAGCCGTTCTCATTGAGAATCGTGCTTGCCATGCTGCGGAACCCATGCCCTGTCATCTGCTCTTTGGTATATCCCATACGCCTGAGAGCAGCGTTGATAGTATTCTCCGAGATCGGCTTGCCCCATGCACGAATAGAGGGGAAGACAAGCTGAGCATGTCCTGTCAGAGGGTACAGGTCTCTCAAAGCGTTGACGGCCTGTTTTGACAGGGGAACTATATGAAGCCGCTTCATCTTCATTTTCTCCGCAGGAATTCTCCACTCTGCCTTATCAAGATCGATCTCGCCCCACTCAGCCGACCTGAGCTCACCTTGCCGGACAAAGCAATACGCCAATATCTGCATGGCGATCCTCACCACCGCAGAACCGCCCATGGTCTCAATCGCCCGCATCAGGGCCCCTATCTCCTTCGGGTCTTTCACTGACGGGTGGTGCTTATGATTCAACGGAGTCAAAGCCCCTCTTAGGGCTGCCGCCGAATCCACCTCCACAGTCCCCGTCGCAAGCCCATAGCGGAATATCTGAGAGCAGATATGGAGAATCCTGTGAGCCGTATCATGGTGGCCTCTATCGTCTATAGCCTTCAATATCGGCAAAAGAGTACGCGGAGAAATGCCCTGTATCGGCTCATCTGCTAAATGAGGATACACGAACCGTTCAAGACAATATCGAGTCCTCTGAGTTGTCCCAGGGGCCAAAACGGGCACAACTTGCCGTGCATGCCATTCCTCCGCCACATCTCGAAACGAAAGGCCCCCTGAAGCAGGGGTGAAGGGACTTTCCCCCTTCGAAATCTCCAGCTTGATACGATCCCTTTCCTCCCTGGCCTCTTTCAACCCCACACCAGGATACCGCCCCAAGCTTTTCTTTCTCTCCTTGCCATTTACCCAGAAGCGAAGCCGCCACAGCTTGCTCCCCCTCGGGGTAATTTCGAGATACAAGCCACGGTCATCTCTCATCATGTATGACTTCTCTTTAGGCTTTGCCTTCCGTATTGCCACGTCACTCAGAGCCATGGGTTCGCCCTCCTGACCGTACATATTTCACCACCACCGTGCAGATGTACGGTTTTATGTACGGTGATATGTCCGGTTTTGTACGATTTTAGGCGAACCTCTACGTCAGGTCAAATAAGAAAAAACCCGCCGTCAGGCGGGTTTACGTACTCATATGACACTATGTGTTTTGATAACTGGTGCCGGAGGGGAGACTCGAACTCCCACGGAGTTACCCCCGGCGGATTTTGAATCCGCTGCGTCTACCATTCCGCCACTCCGGCACGAGAACTACTTTTACCATAGAATAGCTCTTATGTCCAGAGTCTTTCAGAGAGCTCGAACAACACAGGCCTCCTGCAAAAGTCAGAAAGGGATCGAATGGCTCACCCCATATGTGGAGCAGATAAAGACCGCCGGACCATCCGTATGCCGTGCTCTCCGTTTCTGTAATATCGCTCTAAAGCCCTGCTCACTCGAAAACCGTGACGTTTGTAAAAAGCCAGAGCTTCTCTATTGGATAATCGAACGGTGAGCTCCACCAATCTGCACCCCCATTCTTCCCCGAGGACGTAGCTCCCACAGAGAAGCTGACTTCCCGCCCCCATCCTTCTCCATTTCGGATGAACCGATAGCTCCATAATCCATAAGGATTTTCTCCAGCGCTCCACAGCTATAAATCCCCGAAGCTCCTTGCGATAGAAAGCTCCCAGATACCCCGTGACGTTTTCCAATTTTCTGAGATCAGCCATGATAGCCGAGGGAGGCCAGGGTGACACTTGGGAGATGTCCTCTATCTCTGCCATAGCAGGGACATCCCCGGGAGAGCAAAAATAGATATCGAACATCAGCACGGGGATCATCCTTTCGGAGCAACGAAAAAGGCGAGATCATTCGACTCCGCCTTGTCTTAATCACAGGCCCCGAATGATCATCTGATCTCGGCCAGGACCAACGCCAATCAAGACAACGGGAACCCCGGTGATTTTTTCGATATATTCCACATATTCCCGAGCCGCTTTCGGAAGATCGTCGAAACTCCGTATATGGGAGATATCCTCGGTCCACCCAGGGAATGAACGATATTCTGGCACAACGTTCTCAAGAAAACTGATATTTCCCAAAAACTCGGTACACCGTTCTCCGGCAACGGTGTAAGCTTCGCAGACTTTTATCTCGTTCAGCCCCGTCAACACATCCAGCTTGGTTAAAGTGATGCGGGTCATGCCGTTAATCCGAACGGCATACCGAAGAGCCACCATGTCCAACCATCCACATCGCCTGGGACGACCGGTGGTTGCCCCGTATTCACCACCCTGATCCCGAAGATATTGCCCGAGATCTCCCTTATCCTCCGAGGGGAAAGGTCCCTCACCAACTCTGGTGAGATACGCTTTGACCACGCCAAACACTCGCTGTATATATTGGGGGGCCACCCCCAAGCCAACACATCCGCCAGCAGCAGTCGGACTGGAGCTGGTCACCATAGGGTACGTTCCGTAATCCACGTCCAGAAGGGTCCCCTGAGCCCCCTCAAGAAGCACGGTCTGCCCCTTCTCCAAGGCCGTATGGACAACTAAGGAGGTGTCGTCCACGTAGGGAGCTAAGGCCTTACCCCAGGCTAAAGCCTGTCGATAGACCTCATCAAAGGATAAGGGGGATTCATCGTATATCTTGGAGAGAAGCTCATTTTTCTCGTCCAAATTCAGCTCAAGTTTCGTTCGAAGCACTTGGACATCCAAGAGGTCCTCAACACGGATGCCGCTTCTGTTGTATTTATCCACATAGCACGGACCGATCCCACGGCCTGTTGTACCGATTTTATTCCCCTGACGCCGGGCCTCTTGGGCTTTATCCAGCTTTTTATGGTATGGCATCACCACGTGGGCTGCTCCACTGATCACCAATCGAGCCCGGTCTTTCCCCTTGGCTTGAAGTTCTGACAGTTCCCCTAAAAGCTGCTCTGGATCGAGCACCACGCCATTCCCGATCACACAGGTCTTGCCCGAATAGAGCATACCAGACGGCAGGAGATGGAACACGTGCTTCTCACCCTGGACAATCACCGTATGTCCTGCATTAGCTCCTCCCTGATATCGAGCAAAAATATCTACCCGATCCCCCAAGGAATCGACGATTCGTCCCTTACCCTCATCGCCCCACTGTGCACCTATAATGGCATCTACTTTGCCCTTTAAAGCCATTGCTGTTGCCTCCTCACTAAAACGGCATTATACGCCTCGTTCTGATTTGATGGCATATTCTGACGCTCTTTTTACTAAAGATGACACAACCGATACGATATTATGGCTTCATAGTGCCATCGTCTTCAGAAATCACCTGGTCACCTGAGATCATTATTGGATAGAGATCCTCAGAGAGGGGGAGAACAATCTCCCCACTGATCAATTGCAATATCGCCTTTACGCCCCACGAAAGCTGAGTATCCTTTTGACGATCCTTGGTCCACTCGCCTGGAACGTCTATATCCGGTGAAATACCGACATGGTCGATCACAGTGCCATCGGGCGTGTGATACCGAGCGATGGTCACATAAATGGCAGATCCATCCAACAGGTTGAACAAGGTCTGAACCGACCCTTTCCCAAAGGTCTTCCGCCCCACGAGAAGAGCTCTATCTCTGTCTCGGAGCGCTCCAGCCACAATTTCCGATGCGCTGGCACTCCCCTCATTAACGAGCACAGCCAAGGGCAAGTCAGTGATGGTACCGGAAGTACCGTAAATCTCGTCGTTAGCGCGATCCACTCGACCCTTAGTGCCGACGATCAACCCACTGTCAAGGAACATGTCGGATATTTCAACAGCAGCATTGAGAAGCCCTCCACCGTTATTCCTCAAATCCAGGATCAAACCTCTGGCATGATCCTCCGTTAAGGAGAGGACAGCCTTTTTCAGATCTGCCGGGCTGGTATCCTTAAACTGAGAGAGGCGGACATATCCTATATCGTCGCTCAACATCTCGAATCGAACCGATTTGAGTTTGATCTCCTCACGGATCATTTCCTTTTTGAGAAGCTCCGATTCGCCCTCTCGGCGGATCCACACCGTTACGGAAGTTCCAGGTTTCCCTCGTAATGAATCGACTATCTTATGAAGATCCCACCCCAAAACCACCGTCTCGCCGATCTTCACGATCTGATCCTGAGGCTTGAGACCAGCACGGTCAGCGGGAGTGTCCTCTATGGGACTAATTACGAGAACGGCACCATCCCGCTGCCCGATATAAATACCCAAACCACCGTACTTACCTCGCAAATCAGTCTGCTCCTGCTCCAATTGTTCTGGATCTACAAACCGCGTGTAGGGGTCACCCCACGCAGAGACCATACCGTTCATCGCACCGTATACCAAGTCTTTTTCTGTAACGTCCGTACTGGCTCCGTCCACCTGATAGGCTTCAATAATGGCCCGAGCTTGCTTCATAAGCCACAGAGAGTTCAAGGAAAAGGGTGCCACTCGATCCAGAGTTTTTGCATGACCCCCATCACATATGGAGAAGATCGAAACTACGACCACCAAACCTATGAGCAACGATCTTGCTCTATTCAACATCAATCGGATCCTCCGTTTCTTATTTGCGTGATCACAAATACTTAAGGGGGTTCTTGGCATTCCCGTTCACTCGAACCTCAAAGTGCAGATGGGGCCCGGTAGTCACGCCCGTATCTCCCACGTTTCCTACAACTTTTCCTTCTGATATCCGCTGCCCCTCCGAGACAAGAATTCGACTGAGATGAGCGTACACAGTGGAAAAGCCCCCCCCATGATCCAAAATGACGATTTGGCCGTATCCCCGAAGCCACCCGGCATACAGGACATCCCCAGTTGCCGCAGCATGTACGGCAGTTCCCCTGGGAGCGCTGACGTCGATGCCAGTATGCATAGTTTTGGTCTTAAACTTAGGGTGAACCCTGTACCCAAACCGACTAGTGATCTTCCCCCGAAGAGGCCACCGAAATCGACCTTTGTGAGCGGGAAGAGGAGGAGTTTTTGGCGAACTCGGTCTTCCCTTATTGGTCAACCTCGCTTTCGCTTTCACGTATTCTTTGATCTTCCGCTGGACTTCTCGCTGATCCGCTTCGGCCTCTTTCATGCTGATTATGTAAGCTTTTCGATTACCCCGAAGCTGAGCCAACAGATTGTTCCTCTTGATGACCGCCGCTTCCAGTTTCTTTTTCTGGACAGCTAACGCTTTTTTTTTCGCAAGGAGATCCTTCTCTCTCATGGACAACCCTTCAACCAGCCCCTCGATTCGCTGGCTCTCTCGCTCTACCGAACGAATCAGAGACTCGTCTTGAATCGCCAGCTTCTGAAGAAGATATCCCGTGTTCATTGCGTCAATAACGTTTTGAGACGACAGAAGGAGGTTCAACTCGGCCATACCACCAAACTTGTAGATAGCTACCAACCGTTCTCCCAAAAAAAACTTTAATTTTTTCCTCTTTTCTTCAAGTTTGGCGATACTCTTCTCCATGGTCGAGATCTCCAAAAGTAACTTCTTTCTTTTCAAATTTAAAAGAGAGACACTCTGCGCCGCTACTTGACGTTTTTGATCAAACCGAGCCAGCTCTCGAAGGTATCCAGCCTCCATTTTTTTCGAGGCCTTGATCAATGTCTGCTGCCGTAGGATTTGACGTTTGAGGATCCCCATATGGTGCTCCTCTTCTCGAATCTTGCGATCCAGTTCCTCCATAGTTATTCCACCCGAAGCGACTCCTGCAAAGAAAAGCAGCAGGAGGGAAAACAACGACACCCCGCATAGCAGCCACCGACGATTATCGATCATCACAAGGGCCTCAAAGCCTGACGAATAAAGCGATTTATGGCCAGCCAGCTGCAGAGCCACCCCACGACAACACCCGTCCCTACCAAGGTACCATACAAGCGATAGAGGATATCACCTACTTGGACGAATTGAAGAAGAGGCAAGGCCGAAGAGATGGAGGATATAACGTCAGCGTAGAACAGATGGATAATGGCTACGGCAAGCAAGGCACCATTCAGGCCCAAGAAAATACCCTGCAACACGAAGGGAAGCGCCACATAAGATCGCGTAGCTCCCACAAGAAGCATCACGGATATTTCCTGTCGTCGAGAGTATATTGCAATTCGGATGGTGTTAAAGAGAACCAAGGCACTGACCAAAACGGCAGTCAGAAGAACGACAAAAGCGACCTTCCCCGAGAGTAAGGACACTCGAGTCAGCCTCTCGGCAAGAGCCCCAGCATAGACGACATCGTCCACCGAGGAATAGGTCAAAAGCTCACGAACGATAGACGACACATCCTTAGCCTGTTGGGCCTTAATTTCCACAGTCCACGGAAGAGGATTTTCACCTAGTAAGGTTACAGCCTTGGCCTGATTTCCAAGCTTAGCTTTCAACTTCTCCATAGCATCATCTGGAGAACTCCTCGTAACCGATGAGACCCATGGAAGTCGCTTCATCGCCGTTTCTACCGTTCGGGCATCCTCTGCAGAACGTAAAAAAGCCTGGATCGACAGATCACCCTCTATAGAGGCCGTCATCTGTTTTATATTGAGAGAGAAAAGAGCTGTACTTCCAACGAGAAAAAAAACGGCTGAAGCGGTCAGCAAAGTAAGAAGGCTAACCCCCCAATGTGCCCTTATGACCCGAAAGGAATCCCTAAATCCATATCTAAAGATCGCCATCAATGTGGTATTTCCCCCCTCGCTCGTCTCGAATTAGCCGCCCTTCGTGGAGTTGGATCACCCGTTGGCGATACGTATCAACCAAGAGTCGATCATGGGTAGCCACAATCACCGTTGTTCCCGATGCGTGAATGGACAGGAGAAGCTTCAGCACCTGCTCGGCAGTGTGACTATCCAGGTTTCCTGTCGGTTCATCGGCTAAAAACAACGCTGGAGAACTTACAATAGCTCGCCCAATGGCTACCCGCTGCTGTTCACCTCCCGAGAGTTGCAAAGGCGAAAGATTACGCCGGTGCCACAGGCCAACTCGCTCTATAGTCTCGTCGGTACGCCCCTTGACAACCTTCGGAGGAAAACCCATGGCCTCCAGGACAAAGGCCACGTTTTCCCTGGCAGTCAGGTGGGGCAGCAAACGAAAATCCTGAAAAACCATCCCGATATTTCTTCGATACTGGGCAAGCTGTCTGCGCTGGAGCCGGCGAACGTTCACCGATCCCACAGAGATCTGCCCTTTGCTTGGCCTCGCTTCTCTGGTGATAAGACGGAGCAGAGTACTCTTGCCCGAGCCGGTCTCTCCGATCAGGTAGACAAAATCACCTTTGGGAATCGAGAGGTACAGATCGCTGATGGCCACGATATCTGGCTTGAAAACCTTGGTCACACCGGCCATACGAATATCCATATTATCGCCTCCTCATGGTCCAAGCCTCCACGGCAGCACTGACCACGTGTTGATAGGTTAACCCATAGTATTCTCGAAGCTCGCCAGGGACCCCACTCTGACCAGGCCTTCCAGCAACAGAGACAAAACGAATAGGAACAGGATACCGACAAGAGAGCAAAGCCGATACAGCTTCTCCAAGTCCTCCTCCGGCTCCATGTTCTTCCGCCACAACACAACAACCCGTCCGATGCACAGAACCCAGGATGGCCCGTTCTGAGAGAGGCTTAACGGAATGACAATCCACAACCTCGGCAGAGATATCTTGCTGAGCTAAAATGGATGTCGCATGAAGAGCCTCATGGACCATGATACCACAGGCACAGATGGTCACCCCTGTTCCCTGGACCAACGGAGACGAAGACATACAGGTCTCAGCAACATCCGACGATGTGTACAGATCGGGGAGCGCTTCTCCACAGAGTCGAAAAAACACCGGGACATGACTGTCCGCCATCCGTCGAAAAAGAACCTCGGCCGAGGCTCCATCACAGGGGACCTCAACCGCCACACCAGGCAACCCACGCATGAGGGCCAAGTCTTCAAGCATTTGAGCCTCCGCCCCTTCCTCCCCTGCCGAAAGACCTCCAGAGGCCGCAACAATACGAACAGGGAGCCCTGGGACAGCTATAGCGGTTCTAAGAGCATCATACCCTCGCCCCAAAAGGCGAGAGGAAGAAGAAAACAGCCAGACCGATTTACCGGCAGCAGCCATTCCGGCCCCTGTAGCGACGAGATCTTGCTCAGACATTCCCAGGTTGATAGACCGCTCGGGGTACACCTGAGAAAAGCCAGGTAACCTGGTTCCTGCCACATCGGCATGCAAAACGACGAGATAGGGATCATCGGCCGCAAGAGATATCAGGACATCGTCCAAAACGGAATCCATCCGTTTATCAGCCACGATTACCACTCCTCCCCAATTCTTCCAAAGCCTGTTCGGTCTCCAGACGGGAGAGACCGGCCTCAAGGGTACGGCTTCCCTCGAAAAGAGAGACCCCTTTTCCTCGAACGGTCCTGGCAATGACCACGCAGGGAACTGTCCTTTTCTCTCTGGCAACGGTAAAACCATGTTCAAGACTGGCAAAATCGTGACCGTCAACCTGAATGACTTTCCAGCCGAAAGCTCGGAACTTCTCATCAAGGGGTTCGAGTTCCTTGATGGAGGCCACGGAACCGTCTTGTTGATTGTCGTTTCTGTCGACCACGAGAGTGACAGAACTCAATCTCCTGTGGGCAGCTGTCATCGCCGATTCCCACAGCACCCCCTCCTGGAGCTCTCCGTCGCCGATCACGCAGAAGACTCTATTCGAGCGGCCATCCATTCGAAAGGCCAAGGCCAAACCATTGGCGATTCCGAGAGCCAAACCAGGAGCCCCTGCCGATACGTCCACTCCTGGCGTTCTGCCTCCGTCGGGACGTCCTTGAAGCAGAGAGCCCAAACGACGGTAGTTCCATAGAGCCTCCCGATCAAAAAATCCTCTGTGAGCCAAGACAGCATACAAAGCCGGACATCCATGCCCCTTCCCCATAACCAGACGATCCCTGTCAGGATCATCCGGGAGATCGGGACTGACAATCAATTCCCGCTCGTACAGGTATACCAGAATATCCAACGCCGATAAAGCCGAGGCACCATATCTTGATCGAGCGTTTCCAACCATCCGAATCACGTCCCTACGAAGGGATGTTGCGATGTCAACGAGACTCATGATTCGACCACCTCCTGCCAAGAGCGGCGGAAACAATAGTCGATCTCAGTACGACATCGACTAAGCCATTCCAGATCAGGCCCGGAAGGCTCAAGCAGCTTTCCATCTTTCCATATCTCGTATCCAACTGACCGAGCAAAAGCAGACACCTTGGGATCGTAAGGAATGGCCACTCCCGGCAACCCTGCCAGAGACGACAAGACACAAAAATGGAGTCTCATTCCCAGAGCAATTCTACCCTGAGACCATACAGGGTCGTCGCCCCCTTTCGGGAAGCAAATCGGCATCCGAGGAAGGTCACCATTACGAATCAGGGAATGCAACAGTTCTCCATCCCCAGGACACATAGCAACAGCTATCGACGGACAACCGCTTCTTTGGAGGTACTCTGCCATCCAACGAGCTGCCTGACGCTCCAATTGGCCATCCCAGGGACGGAGATTCACCAAGACAACATCTCCCGATCCTGAGGACACATTCAGGGCGGTCACGAGATCAGGACAGTTTTGGGCAGAAATTCCCATCGACTGGGCCTCCTCCATGGAAGGACGATCCCTCAGAACCACGGACACACACAAATTCAGAGCAAGTCTGGTCAGCCACCATCCTGTTCGAGTACGAAAAGGTCCCAAGGAATTGCCAAATACCCAGGGACGACAGCCAGCCATGACAGCCATAACGACTATTCCTCCGTAATAGAGCACCGACCGAAGACTGGTCACGTCCTGAAAGAGTCCCCCACCCCCAAAAAGGCAGGTTCGAGACCGCCGTAGCCCCCTCCAAACCGATGACGGAGACCATCGACTTACCGCAGCGACGCCAAAGTTCCGAGCGGACTCATTGGGATTTCCCGAAAAAACCACAATCCGACTTCGAGAGATGCCTAGATTTTGTAAACGATCTATAACCGAGCAAAGAAGGAGTTCATCCCCCAGGTTTCCCATACCATAGTAGCCGCAGATGGCTACATCGTATGAATCACTCACAACGACCTGCCTCAAATTCTGAGACGTCGTTTTACAAAGCGACGTCCGATGCCCAGGACAAATACGACGGCCACTCCAACCACGATGCCCACCCACCATCCATTGAACGTCCTCAAGACGGTGAGGGAAAGGCGAGTATGAAAATGACAGAACGTATTTACTAAGGAAGAAAAAGCCACCGTAGCCCCCAGACGGAGAATCTCCCTATAACGGGGAATCCATTCGTTTCGCCGCACCCACATCCATAGGATTAAACAGGGGTATCCCAGAAACGCCTCCTTCGTCCTTGGTCGCGCTACGAGCCAGGATTCCAAGCTCTCCCTTAAGGAAATCTCCCACCCAGGAACCGAACTGACGTTGCCACTACGAAGCACCATAAGACCGGCAGCCGCCACGAGGATCCCAGCGAGAAACAGCTCAATCCACAGAGGAGGTCGACTCAGCAACTCGCCCCAAGACTCGGGGTGAACCCGTCGAGCAAAATCGTGGCAGACCACCAGAAGAATCGGCAAGAAGAGAGTAAGCTTCACTCCCGAAAAAGGGGTAAGTCGCATCATATAGAGAGGCGCACTGTAGAACGAAGCAACGGCCATCCCACCCACGATTGCCACAATGGGGCCAACGAGCATAGCACGACCGGGTTTTCGCCACCAACTCAGGGAAAGCAAGCACCCCTCAGTGGCAGCCAAACCGGTTGTCACGCCACCCATAAGACGTCCTAAGATAGAGAGCCTGATCATCCCCAAAGCCAAGACTACCGAAACCAAGACAAAAATCAGCCCCGATTTGGCCGCAACCGGCCGCTGATCATCCCTGAAACGGCGTACCAAGGACCACCCGTACAACAGACAAAGAAAGGCCACAGACAACGCACCAGTGGGAGAGCTCCCCCAAGAAGACAGGACTACAGGCCATCGATCATCCAACTTTCGATCAGCAAGACATCGGCGAAGTTCACGAACATCCTTCAGATAACGCTCAAGAGCTTCGCCTCCCCCCATAGGATCGGCCCGCAACAGAAGGAAGGAGACGGAGCGCTCCACACCAGCGCGAACCATCCGGCTCACCATAGTCCGCCGGTCGATCCTTCGGACCATGACCTCCTCATCGGTAACGCTATGGAGGGAGAGAACCCGTGGCCAGACAGCCCATTGAAGCGGTTTATCCCCAATCTGGCGGGAAAATTCAACCTGGGTGACAAAGAGACCACGTTCTCGAACGAGATCGGCCAATGGGGATAAATCAGGATATCCAGACACGATATCCCCCGATGGGGACAGCCCTACTACATTGGGATAGGCCTGACAGACAGCCCTTACCGACGCCGCTACGGTCCCTGCTGGCTGAAGAGACGCCGGTGCCGGACGATAGATAACCGGCAATCCCAGACCAGCGGCAGTCTCCAAGCCGTCCCAATCAGGCAGGATCCCCTGAAGAGCCAATTCACTTTGTGACGCAGGAATAACGAACACATCTTGCTCATGTACCGACACCATCGTTCCCTGAGGAAATCGCAGGGACAGAAAAGAACGCCACAGATCAGCCCGAGGATCGGAGGAAGGGAATACCAAAGCAGTCCCCGAAGAAACAGAGAGGCCTGAGCGAAGGCTCTTAGCCAGTTGTGACACAGGACCATACCACAGGGACAAAGCTCCAGAGCTCAAATCGTCCCCAACGCACTCCCGAACCATGACACCCCGGACACCAGCATCCACCAGAGATTGCAGGAGTTCCTCCCGTCCTCGCCCTGACTGAGAACCCAGGCAGGATATCTGAGTCCAATCGGTCAGGATAACCGAAGATCGTCGGGATGATTCGACACCCCAACGGTGCAATAGTCCCGGGAGGCTGAGCAGAAAAGCCGCCGCGATAACCAACACGTACATTCGTTTCCAGGTGAAACCCATCACATCACCGCCCATTGTCGGCTCAACGAGATCCCCTCGGCATCCAGCATGGCTGACAGTCGCCCAAGAGGCAATCCCACAACATTGTAGTAATCGCCCAAAATCTCTTGAATCATCAACGCTCCTCTGCCCTGTACTGCGTACGCACCGGCCTTATCCATACCCTCGCCAGTGGCACAATAAGCAAGGACTTCGCTCTTGGACAAAGGACGAAATCGAACCGTCGTCCTCTCCACACAGACATAGGAACGCCCTCCACGACACAAAGCAATCCCACTCAGGACCTCATGTGCCCTTCCTGAAAGCCGCTCCAGCATATTCTCAGCTTGGAGCATATCGGCAGGTTTCCCAAGAACCTGACCGTCTAGGACAACTACCGTATCAGCAGCCACAATAAAGGTCTTGGACCCCGTCGAGGTCACGGAAAGCGCCTTTTTCAGCGCCAACCGTGCCACCAAATCTCCAGGAGCCTCATGTATCAACGGCGTCTCGTCAACATCTGGAATCTGCACGATAAAAGGCCACCCTAACATAGCCAAAAGATCCCGCCTCCGGGGACTCCCCGACGCTAAAATCAAGGGTTCCACGGTATCACCACCCCAAGAACATGGCTGTTCCACCCACAACCAGACAGTACCAGGCACACCAACGCCACCGTCCCAGAGTCACCACCCGATGAAGCAGGCACAGTGCGCCGTACCCTGACACCCCGGCACAGAGCACTCCCAGACTCCAGCCCGGAGGCATAACAATTGAGGAAAAATCAGACAGTTCTAGGATCATAGCTCCTGCGATGGCGGGCAAAGACAGCAAAAAGGAAAACCGAAAGGCCTCCTGAGGTGACAGCCGAGAAAGCAACCCCGCAACGATGGTCACACCAGAACGGGAAATGCCAGGGATCACGGCCATCCCTTGAGCAACACCGATAACGGAGCCGGCACGGATCGACACGCTTCCGCCCTTTCGGGGAAGGTGATCGGCAAGCAACAAAAGCAACCCTGTAACGATCAAAGCCACCCCCACAGCAAAGACAGACATCGACAGGCGTTCCACCAGTGGCTTGAGGGGCAGGCCGATAGCCACAGTGATAAGAGTTCCAAAGATAACAGCCCAACCAACGAACCAACCAGTCATCCGCCTGGCTTGGGGATGAAGCACCCCGAAAAACCACTGAGATCCTAAGGTGACAACATCCCTACGAAAATAGACCAATGTCGCAGCCATGGTGGCACCATGCAAGGCCACATCGAAAGCCAGAACCGGCTCGGTAAAGCCGAAAAAGGACTGAGCCAAGGCCAGATGTCCCGAACTACTTATAGGCAGAAACTCGGTTATTCCCTGGATAAGACCCAAGAGCAGGCTGTGGATCATCAATCCATCACGGTGATCATGGAGATCACCCTGGGACTCGAGCCAGCATATTTTCTGAAAAGCTCTCTGCACCGCCCTCGGACCTTATTTTCCAAGAACTCCCGGGAGACATCTCGCTGCTTGCCCGCCTTATTGACCGTCTGCCGAATAGCCTCGGTGAATTCACGATGAAGCCGTTCAGCATCGTGGAGGTGCATAAAACCGCAACTTTCAAAAGACGGATCCGTCAAGAGGCGGAATTGAGCATCCAGGGTGAGAGAGACCACGAAAACTCCGTCCTCGGCCAGTTCCTTTCTCTCCCTCATAACGCTACTCTCCAGTTCTCCAAAAACCAATCCGTCCACCAAGACAGCCCCGGCCTGAACTGCCGGTTTGATCTGAGCTCCTTTTTCAGTGATGGATAAAACATCTCCAATATCCATGATGAAGGTGTTTCTAGCGGGGATCCCCACCTGCTTACCTAACTGGGCGTGACGAACCAACATTCGGTACTCTCCGTGAACCGGAACGAAGTAGGTTGGTCGAACGATACTGAGCATCATCTTCAGCTCCTCACGAGAGGCATGTCCCGAGACGTGAGTCCCCCAGCTTTTCTCGTAGATGACTTCGCAACGACACCGAAAGAGCTGGTTGATCGTGTTGCTCACCATTTTCTCGTTCCCTGGAATAGGCGCAGCGAATACGGCCACCACATCTTTCGGCCCCAGTTTAACCCGATGATGTTTCCCTTTGCTCATAAGAACCAAGCCAGAAAAAGGTTCGCCCTGACTTCCAGTGGTCACGATAACCAAGCGATTGTGGGGGACCTTATCGATCTCTTGGAGAGGGACCAACACCTCGCCAGCCACCTGAAGATACCCCAGCCGCCGCGCCAAATCAACGTTGTTGATCATGCTCCGACCAGCAAAACACACCCTGCGGTTGAAGCGAACAGCGACATCTAAGATCTGCTGGATACGATGGAGGTTACTGGAAAAGGAGGAAATGAGCACCCTACGATTTCGCTGTTCCCGAAAAAGACGCTCTAATGTGCCCGATATAACGCTCTCCGACTGCGTAAAGCCCTCTTTCTCTACGTTGGTGGAATCGGACATCATGAGGAGGACCCCTTTTTTCCCAAGCTCAGCAAAAGCACTGTAATCGGTGATCCTGCTATCCACCGGGGTGGGATCCAATTTAAAATCTCCCGTATGGACAACGGTCCCCAAGGGGGTATCAATAGCCAAAGCCACACCATCGGGAATGGAGTGGCATACCGAGATAAAGGACACTGAGAAACATCCGAGGGATACCGTATCGCCTGCCTTGATCTCGACAAACTTAGGTTTATATTCCGGTCTTGCTTCGCTCAACCTATTGTTAGCCATACCCAAAGTAAGTTTTGTCCCATAAACCGGGACGTCCAGAGCAGGCAATACGAAGGGAAGTGCCCCTACGTGATCCTCATGACCGTGAGTCAGAAAAATCGCACGGATTCGGTCTTTGTTAACTTCAAGGTACGACGTGTCTGGAATCACCACATCAATGCCCAACATCTCCTCCTCTGGAAACATCAGACCACAATCGATGACGATCATATCGTCACCGAACTCCAGTATATACATATTCTTCCCGATCTCTCCAACACCACCAAGAGGAATAAAGCGCAGGCTCTCGTCCTTTGCCCTCGATCCTCGGCTCGTTTTTTTCCGACTTCGATTCCTCTCGTTTTTATTACTTGGATCCTTGATTTGGTTTATCACGATGAGGCACGACCTCCATATCTCTTCTCAAAATCATAGGGGCAATAATTCTTTTTATCTCTAACATAGATACACAGCATAAATCCATAGGTTAATTGTATCTCCTTGACAAATCTGATAGAATGGTTCGCTGACGATCATAGCCAACAAGGAGGTTTCGGTCTTGAGCGATAGATCTGCGATCACAGATGGAATCCAGATGACCCAAGAGGGGTACGACCAACTTTACAAAGAATTGAAGCATTTACGGAGCGAGGAACGATATGCGCTGGCTCAGAGAATTGAGGAAGCCCGCTCTTTCGGAGATTTGAGCGAAAACGCCGAGTACACCGCCGCCAAGGATGATCAGGCAAAACTGGAAAGCCGGATCCAGAGACTTGAACACCAACTCAGCAAGGCAAAGATCATCGACGTCTCCACACTGGATGGCAGTCATGTAGCCTTAGGAACCACAGTAACTATCGAGGATTCCAGCCTGAGCAAACAGTTCAGCTACTCCATAGTCGGCTCCGAAGAAGCCAACCCCAAGCAAAACAAGATATCGTCAATAAGCCCAGTGGGACAAGCTCTGATGGGGAAACGCCTCGGAGATGAAATTAACGTTAAAGTCCCTAACGGGATGAGAAAAATTCGAATCACAGATATCAAGGTCGTCCGTTAAACCCAAACAAGAGGACCTGCCCGCCACAGGGCAGGTCCTCTTTGTCACTCTTTGGGCAATCCTTCAGGCACCTCGAAGGGGTCGTCAAGCTCCGATTCTCCGAAACGAGCTACCCGATCAGGAAAAGCCGTCAACTGAAAACTCAGGGACGCCCAATCATCCCCGGCACACCGATCATCCCGATACGTCAAAACCCATTGATAACAGCAGTTATTGGCATAGGTCAACCGATAGGCAATCTCGTCCAGATGCTCCTGATCCAGATCGTAGGCTCCTAAAAGACTCAAACGAAAGGAACTCGACAGGCGGAAAGCGAGACGTTGATACAACAGGATCTCGTCATCGTAATCATCCCAAGCGTTCCATACACCCTCGACATCCTTTTGAGCGAAAGGCGAAGCCCCGTCAACCCATCGCCTGACATAGGCCGTCCCCGCCTCAAAACCACTACGCCCTCTGAAAAGAACACCTACTGTAGCGTCAGTCACCCGTTGATGTTGCTTTCCCCAGGATAGATCGTACCGAAAATCCCGATACGCTAAATGCCAAAAGGGCTCCCAACTTCCCGAAGGCGCACCGATACGACCGTAGGCCTCTCCTCCTAATTCCAAACGTTCCGTCTCAGGAAGAGGATTATCAACCTCCTCATAGTGCCCCCACGTGGCCTTAAGGCGAAGGTATTCCCTGGGGTGTTCTGCTGAAAGCCGCCACCATGGGGACGTGACGTACACCTCAGGCATTCGCCAGAGACTTCGATTATGAAGACTTCTGAGTCTTTTTTCTCCTCCGAGAGTCTCTCTCTGAGTCCAGCGGACACCGGCTTCCCAGTCCGTTTCCTTGACCAAAACCCCCCATACAGGAGTGTAAACCTTTCTGTCCTCCCAGGAGCGGTACACCCAAGCAGTTTCTCCGTACACTTGAAGCCACGGCACCAGTTCCTGCTCAATACGGCCTTTCCATTCCAGCCCCTCATCACTCCATGCCATAGTCGACACCTCAAGGCTCCCATCATCCCAGTACAGAGACCCCGATAAACCAGCACCGACCCCCTTATCCGAATTGTAGTCAACCTGAGGAAGGAACGCATTTCCCTTCTGATGTTCCTGGAGATTGACCCGATAGTCAAACGGGTACGTGAAAAGGAGTCGCTCGCCAAGATAGACTTGGGGCGAGGAGATCAGCACCTTATCACCAGGGATAAGCACAAGGCGCTTGGCTTTCAATCGGTAATGAGGATGTGGCTGCGGGCATGTAGTAATAAACACACCTTCCCACCGTCCCACCATCGCATCCTCTGAGAGAGGTACGGTCTTCTTAGGCAGCCAACCTTTTCGACGAGCGGAGGCTACGGTTGCGACCTCAATCTGCTGTCCCTTGAGGTAAACCATCTTCCCCGATTCGTCCAAACGGGCAGATCCTGACGTCTCATACAGAACACCCTCCCGGGCAGTCAAATCGTACTCGGCATATTGCCCTCGGAGAACACGTCCTCCCGATATCAGGGAGACGCCATTGGCCGCCGATGAGGAGGCCTTGACAAGATTTGTGGCAGTGTCAATCTCCAAAGTATCTGCATACACTCGCATCCCCTGATAGCGAAGCACTGCATTCCCATGGGCGTGAGCCATACCACACGATTCATCGAAGGTCAGCTCATCAGCATCCAACGTCGCCTCAAGAGGCGCTCCCCAGAGAGAGGAGGCCATGACGAGATAGACCACTAGCGCCCAGAGGAAACGTCGCCCTGCCATTCCATTACCCCTTCCTCGATACGTACCCTCGACGGAGACCCATCACCCCGCTGTCCCACAAGGCTATACCCATCCCCGGAGACCTGAATCCCTTTAGGAAACGACCACAGATCAGGAGAATCGTCACCCCAGAAAATTTCTGGAGCTCTCCATGAAAAAAAACGGTTTTCTCCTTCATAGGTGCCCGATACAAGGGACAAAAACAGCCGATCTGAAGATTGATCGTATGATCCTCCGGGCGATACGAGCTTCCACGTCGAGCCATCGGGAGCAGAGCGTCGACCAGATACGGCCTTGAGTTTGTTTGTCCTCCCGAGGCATCTGACAGACCTGACCTCAAAAACCCAGAGATCACTCGAAGCACCTCGGGAAAAGGTCACATCGTCGAACTCAACCGATGCAGAGACCCTCTCCTCGGCGGGGACATCAAGAGCCAGATCCTTGGAAAGCATGAACGTCAACCCCAACAAAACAGCTGTTCCTCCCATGCCGAGCCAGAACTTACCAGACAACGGCAAGGCGCCCTTTCTCGGATACAACCCGAAGGACCTCGCTTTGCAAGACCCTGATAAGGATCAACTTCTGTGCCACTGATACCTTGACCTGATCGGCATCCAGCCAACGCAGCTTGTAACCGTCGGCTAAGGACCAACGAAGAGGAGAGCTGTTCACTCGCTTCGAAAATGCCGTTCGCCCCTCGGACTGAGCTGACGACGCCAGCATATCAAACATAGCCTCGGCCTCACCCTGAGCCCATAGAGAGAGGAATTGCTCAACGACCTTCTCCCTGGAAAGACTTTCTCGTTGAATATCGTCTGCCGAAACATTCTTAGAGACTTCGTTTTTCAGCTCAAGCGACAGATCGACGGAGCGCGGCTCCACGACGGGAATGGGGTCAACTTTCGGCTTCTGAGACACCAGCAGAGGCCCTGGCCCCAACCAGGCTGGAGGTTCGGTCTCCACAATCGGCTCCTTGGGGGCTTGAGGGTTTAGCTGGGGCTGAGCCTCTCTCTTCACAGGCTCCTTTGGTAACTTAGGAGATACAACCACAGGGAGCTCTACAATCCGGGGCTCCACCTTTCCGGGATCCGTCTTCGCATCAGAAACACCAAAAGAGGTTCCTGAAAAGGCAAACACCTGCTCAGAACGAATGCCAAGTCCCTTCATCATCAAGTCAAAGGGACCATCCTGCTTGGGGAAAAAAACCAGTCCCTGCACCACACCCGAGATTGGCTGATCCAGTTTCTTTTCATACGACATCGGGGAAAAACGCTGGCCGTTACGAGCCGCCAGAAAAACGGTGTTACCTATACCTCCCAGGTTGAGTGGTTTGGGTCCGAAATTATACACGGTCATCAAAAAAGATTCAGCATGACCAATCCGAAGCTGCTCTCGAAACGAACGCTTATATGCTTCCTTCTGTTCAGCAGAATATCCCTTGATCAAAGCATCCGATTCCACCCAAGGATCGACCAAAGACTCTGGATAGTGGACGAACCACACCAGACAATCCCGTCCCCAATGAAAGGACGTGTTGGCTTCTAAAATATCGACAGCATCCTCCAAAGGGGAGGCCATTACAGGAGAGGCCATCAAAATCAGGAACATCCCCCAACGGAAAACATGCCGGAATCTCTTGATCACGGGAATACTCCTTAATTTATTATTCAGAGCCTAAAATCAATTACAGCGGAAACACCGACACCCTGAACCCGAACAAACCGCTGAAGAGGGTTGACCGAGTCCACCGGGATCAGAATTTTCACCCTGAAACGATTTTTAAAAGACGTTTCAAGCGCAGCAACTGCTCGAACTCGTGATACCCCGTCTTTTCGAGGGCCAGCTACCTGGGCAGCTCCAATCCTGGTCCCACTTCCCAGGGACACGATGGGAACCACCTTGGTATGCCCTTGAACTTTGGCTCCCCGATTGAGAGTCACAGTGTTAATGAATTTGTTAATAGGATCAGCGATCTGGTCGATCACAAATCCACCGATAGCTACCCCGGCGACATCCTTGAGAATATCTTCCAGATCCACAGCCCAGGCAGGAGCCCCCAGCCCAACACTTGTTAAAGCGACGGCCCCCACGACAAAACGCTTTAACGACGATAAAGCGGTCATAGATTATCAACCTCGCTCTCGGAGGGGGCTACATCTTTTGAAACGATCTCACCGGTCGGGATCATGTTTCGCAGACCATCTGGAACGGAGTACCCGAGAACAGAAACGGATTCGGGAACTTCCAGGTGAAACACGGTGCCTTCAGGCACCTCTTTCACGTCCCCACGAACCAAAAAACCTCCAGCCAAACCGAGAGGGCCTAAAAGGATGGCTCCAGCAAGGCTTCCTCCGACAGCGGCTATCTGGGCCCTCTCAGCTTGGGCCGCCTTGGTCGCAACCTCCCCCACCGAGACCGGTAAGGAACCCGGCGCAGGAGGCAACAGACGCTCCAAAGCAAAAATGACCTCACCAGGTCGCCCAAAACTCCTGGGCTTCTTCACTTTGGAAGCAGTACCCTCGACCAACGTACCCTTCGGAGCCACCAAAACTTCTCTGACAAAAAGGCTATCTGTCAGGGCTCCACGTACAACATCCCCCACGGTAACGGTGGAGGGCGAAATAGTTTGAGATAAGGCCACACGAATCACGGTTCCTGCAGGAACCGTGACGGATTCCCATTGAACCGGGTCGGAGACTAACAACCCCAGAAGCCGTTCCAAACGCATAGCCAAAGGACCTTCTCCCTTGGACTCTCCCTCAAGCAAAGTCTCCAAACCGGCCAATCTCTTGACCACCGGTCTTGATGGGTGGCTGCGTTGCTCGGTGATCCACTCGGCAACAGCCAGTTTAAACAAAAGAGACGGCTGAGATGGCGTTCCTTCTTCAACAAAATTGATCACAGCGGCCTGACGCTCAGCCACAGTCCCAGGAAGCTCCCGACCAAACAGGGATTGTTCCAAGCCGCTCAGACGCTCGATGAGACCACCGGGACGAACCTCGCCATACACTTCCTGTTCCATGTCTCCGAGTCGCTGAAAAACCGGAGTCTGATCCGCCCAAGCCACCCCGAGCAACGTCAGGGAGAACAACATTCCCGCCAAAAATATCACATATCGTCTCATCTCTTATGATGCCCCCTTTAAGGCTAAAAATCGAACGTCTCCCAATCTCAAAAAGAGAGACCTCGACCAACACAAAACAAAAAGGCCGGGCCAGAAAAACTGGCCCATGCCTAGATTATACCAAACAGAGGGGACACACGTCCTCATCGAAGATATTTAAGAGGGTTTCTGGGTTTATTGTGAATTCGAACCTCAAAGTGGAGATGAGGACCGGTGGAACGCCCACTGGTTCCAACTGATGCTACGACAGTGCCGGTAGAGACTCTTTTCCCTTTACGAACGTACAACCTTTGACAGTGAGCATATAAGGTGCTATGCGTACTATCATGACGGATAACTACCACTCGACCATACCCGCCCATCCATCCAGAATAGACGACGACGCCCGACCCAGCTGCTCTGATTTTAGTATGTCTTGACGCCTTAATATCAATTCCCGTATGGAAGGATCGCCTTCGTGTCAGAGGATGACGACGCCATCCAAAGGGGCTGTTAATACGCCCCCTAACTGGCCACCTGAACGAACGGCTTCGTCGCGAGACCGCCTTCTTCGAACCGACGGAACCGGAAGAACGGTAGTTATTGGCCGCCTGACTCGCACCTGGAAGAAACAATACCTGGCCGACCGACACGCGTTTTTTCTTATTGAGCTTATTGATCTCCATAACCTTTTCGATACCTACCGAGTATGCGGCGGAGATCTTGCCCAGAGTATCTCCCTTTTTCACCGTGTAGAAGAGGCCATCCTGATTAGGGACCTTCAAGGTAATTCCAGGCTTCAGGGAATCAGGATCTTTGAGATTGTTGGCACCAAAAAGGGTATCGATAGTTACATTGAACTTATTGGCAATGCCCCAAAGGCTGTCACCTTTTTTCACCGTATACTTTTTAACGAGGAGGGGAACCATCCTCTCCTTACGTGCCTTGATCTTGGCTTGACGCCGACGGACCTCTTTCAACGTCGCAGACACGTCCGCTGGAGATCGGGGAATAAGCAAAATCTGCCCTAAAGAGAGACGATCAGGGTTTTGTAAAGCATTGGCTTTTACGATATCTTCTTGGCGGAGGCCAGCACTCTGGGCCAAGTTATAGAGAGTGTCTCCGGCACGAACGGACCGCTCAACCCATTCAACGACCACCTCATCCAAGGTTATTCCTTGCATGACATCTGCCTTACCAGGCCCCTGAACGATGTCCTTATGCATAAAAGAGGACGAGGGATTGGGATTAAAGCGATCCAGGCCCAAGGTTTTTTCTGATCTCCCTTTGTCCATGTCCTGACCAGACAAGGGGTACAAATCCTCCTCAGGAATTACCTGATCCAAAACCAGGTTTCCTTCCTGATACACGGGTTCCACAGGAATTGGACCAATGCCCCCGGAGTCATCATACACCTCAGGGAGATCTGTCAAGGCTGCAAAAGAACTGGACATGTCTACAACTACAAACCGACAAGGCACCTGCTCTTTAAAGACAGGGCAAACTGCCGAGGCACACCCCCAGCCCTCTCCTGAACGATGCCCAGCGGCCAGAGTCAAAAACGATGCACCGAAAACAGTTACGCCAAGAACAGCGAGAAACCCTATATGCCATGAAGACCTCGAAGGATCTTTGCTCACATTGAACCACACTCCCTATTCCCTCTTACAGCACAAAGCCGTTCTTTTTACAATAAACGTCTTCCGCTTAAAAGGCAACCCCACTTTTGTTCATCAGGGAACGTTAGGACATCTTGATCCCTTGAAGAAAATCTCTATTCGTCTCTGTCTTTTTAAGACGACCTAGAATGAGATTCAGAACCCCAGCTTCGTCAACCCCAGAGAGCTTTCGACGGAGAGCCCATAACCTCTGGAGATCCTCCTCAGGAAGAAGCAAATCCTCTCGACGAGTTCCTGAACGTACGATATCCACAGCAGGAAACGTCCGCTGTTCCGCCAACTTCCGAGACAGGTGGATCTCCATGTTACCCGTCCCTTTAAATTCCTCGTAAATCACGTCGTCCATACGACTTCCGGTCTCTACCAGGGCTGTGCCAATGATAGTTAAGCTGCCGCCCTCCTCGATATTTCGAGCAGCTCCGAAAAAACGCTTTGGGAAGTAGAGAGCTGCTGGATCCATCCCACCAGAGAGAGTACGTCCCGAAGGAGGAATCGTCAGATTGGAGGCCCGGGCGAGTCGGGAGATGGAATCGAGAAGGAGAACCACATCCTTGCCGGCCTCCACCAAGCGCTTGGCCTTTTCCAAAGCCAGATTAGCCACACGCATATGTTCCTCGGCCGGACGATCAAAGGTCGAGGCGATAATCTCTCCGTCCACCGATCGAGATATATCTGTAACCTCTTCAGGACGTTCATCGATGAGAAGCATCATAAGGATACTGTCGGGATGGTTTACCGTTATTGAATTGGCCAGATCCTTCAGAATGGTCGTCTTTCCCGCCTTAGGAGGCGACACCACTAAGGAACGCTGCCCCTTCCCTATGGGAGAGAAAAGGTCGATGATTCGGCTCGAAAGTCTCTTGCTCTCAGTCTCAAGGACGAGTTTTTCATTGGGAAAGATTGGAGTGAGTTGAGCAAAATGGGGGCGATGTTTTGCTGCTTCGGGATCGGTAAAATTGACGACCTCAACTCGTAGCAGTGCTTCGTAGTGCTCCTGTTCCCGAGGTTTTCGAACCATTCCCCAGATTACGTCGGCATTTCTGAGGCCAAAACGGCGTATTTGCGATGCGGATACGTAGATATCGTGATCACTGGGAAGAAGCCCCTTAGGACGGAGAAAACCGTACCCATCGCTGAGAATCTCGAGAGTTCCGCCACCGAAACGAGTCTTCATACGCTTGGCTTGTCCTTCAAGGATAGCCAAGATCAGATCATCCTTGCGAAGGGTAGAGATCCCAGACAGATCGTCCTCTTTAGCAATCTGTCGAAGCTCGGGAATTGTCAGAGCCGCTAATTTTCCGTAAGAAAACCTAGGGTTGGGAGGAGATTTCCGAGGAATTCGCTCTGTTTCTATCCTGGACGAATCAAGGACTGCAGGGATGGTCTGGGCCACGCTTTTTTCTTCTGGGGTCATTTCGGACTGGATCCTCTCATTGTGAATTTAGAACAGAACCGTGAGCCTCCACGATATCGAAGGCCATTCGGCGAACCAAGCGATCGTTCAGGTCCACTTGAACAAAGTAGCTCCCTATAGGTAAGGGAGTCCCATCTTCTTGGAGAAGGTAAAACATGCGATCTTTATCAACGCTGTCCAAAATCTGTATTTCGTCGTAAATTATTTGATCCCGGAAATACCACCTAAACCGAATTTCATCTTCTCCGTTTCCACCGACGGTATTAACCAACACGCAGAGCTGGCGTACACCATACCCAAATCGATCACCCACACCGTAGGGGACCCCTGCATCGTCTACATCGATACAGACCACAGTCCGGTCAACCCAAGCAGCACCGAGGGGACCTTTGTGGAAGCCGATCCACAGGAAAAACAGGACAAAAAATGCGATAGAGGTGAATATGAAGAGGACGAAGAACTTTCCGCTTTTCAACGATGACACACCATTCTCAGTCGAACTGGTCCAGAAAGGAGAAGGAATAATTCCCATCTGGATCGGGCCAAGCGGGATACCAAAGAGTATATTGGACACATGATCGGATTGACAAGAGCGATAGTACCAGAAACCCCCAGGATAAGGCAAGAGGGAGAACCTTCCCCAGAAAGGAGAATTCCACATGCGTAAAGACATAACACGGTCCATAGCACTCGGAGCTCTCGGCATCGCCATGGTCGCAGGAGCCACAATATTAAGTGTTCCTGTCCCAGGATTTCGGCTATATTTTAACTTAGGCGAGGGTATCATATACACCGTCGCCATCCTACTGGGCCCCCGACTGGGCTGTATCTGCGGAGGTCTGGGGGCCGCTTTGGCTGACCTCATTCTAGGGTATCCCCTCTGGGCCCCCCTCACCCTGCTTATCAAGGGCCTAGAGGGCTATGCCGTCGGCAGCTTGGCACCCAAAGGACGTATTCGAGCTCTGGCCACAGGAGCAGCCATCATGGCTGGAGGGTACTCTCTCTCGGCAGGACTGCTCTACGGCTGGGCAGCTGCCCCCATTGAACTGGGCACCGATATCATACAGACCGGCATAGGAGCTGCCATAGCACTTCCTCTGTCCACCGTTCTTCGTCACAGAATTCTTTCGAAGAAGCTGACCGATTAAAAGCCAGCACTCCATCGAAGTTCCTGAACAAGACTGATATGGTCCTCCAGGGGAATCCCGTCCACCGACGGTTCTCCCTGGAGGGTCGTACCATCCACCGCTCCAGCTGTCACCTGAGCCTTGATCATAGCAGCGACTTCTTCGCCGTCCACACCACACCACCATCCGACGGATACAGAAAGGGCAGCAGCCAAAGCGTAGCCCCCCCAATCAGAGACATCCACAGGCAAAGCGACATCGGCTGAGATCACGGAGAGACACGAGCCATATTCAGGCATCAAAAACATGAGATCTTCCAACAAAACCCCCATCCCTGCCTCGTTTCCTCCGTCGCCAACGGCCACAGAGACAATATCCCTTTCCACGACATCGTCCAGAGGCACGACCACCTCCGAGATATCCTGAGAACGCATATCGTAGTATCGTCCGTCCGAAGCCCGCCCAGGACGCTCGATAAACACTAATCCGTCGGGAGACCACCTTAAAATTGAACTCCCCTCCTCGGCTTGATGGACCGCCACACCTCCGATAGCCGATGATGCCGCCTCTACGACTGCCCAACAGGACGAGTCAGTCCACAGTGACGCCTCCACACCGCTTCGAGAGAGAGCCCGCCCCAAAGCAGCAGCTCCACCGGGCCCGTCGGTCTCAGCCGCACCTACAGCGGGAATGAAAAAGCCCGTCACCACCGCCACTCTTCGGCAACGGAGAAGTAACTCCACGGCCCTGGCCAGATGCTCCCGACAAGCAAGCCGGGATGGGCCTCGAGCTGCACGATCTGACGCGACCAGGGACAGAGCTGAGGCAAAAAAATCACTCATATACTCAGAGTGTCGATCAATTCGATCAACTCAGGGTTCAGGGGCTTTCGCCCCTCCCAAGAAAGACTCAGAGGTGCGGCTACCATACGATGACAGAGACTTCCTATCATAATTCCTCGGCCACCCTCCAGTAAATTCTCCACAGCAAAAGCGCCCATCCGGGAAGCCAAAATAGTGTCAAAAGACGTAGGTGAACCTCCTCGTTGAATATAGCCGAGAACCGTCACCCGGGCGTCGTACCCACCGGTATCCTTCAGCTCCTCCTTCAGCCTGACAGCTGATATGGCTCCCTCGGCCACGATAATTAGAGAATGCTGTTTCCCCGCCTTGCGAGACTGGTGAAGCCGTTCACACAAAAACCCCACATCCAGTTTGCGTTCGGGAACGACGACAAACTCAGCACCACTTGCCACTGCGACATTCAAGGCTAAAAAACCGGCTTCCCGCCCCATGACCTCCACGATAAACAGACGATCATGGCTGGACGCCGTATCCCGCAGTTTCTTCACCGCCTCAAGGGCCGTGTTGAGCGCCGTATCGTATCCGATAGTCTCGTCGGTTCCAGCCACATCGTTGTCGATAGTACCGGGGATGCCCACCACAGGGACGCCACGCTTATGTAGCTCCCATCCTCCCCTGAAGGACCCGTCACCACCGATGACGACCAAGCCCTCGATCCCGGCCTTGTCTATGGATGCGACAGCAGAGTCCATCCCCTGGTCAGTCTGAAACCGCTCGCTCCGAGCTGTTCGAAGCACCGTACCTCCTCGATGGATAATCCCCCCCACATCTCGCGGTTCGAGACGCTGAAAGGCCCCATCCATGAGCCCCTCGTATCCCTGATACACGCCATAAACCTCAACCTTCCTGTACACGGCAGAGCGGACCACCGCCCGAATAGCGGCATTCATACCAGGGGCGTCCCCTCCGCTGGTGAGAACGGCAATTCGATTCATCAAAAGGACCTCCCAACGGGAAAATACTGCTCTCATTGTATCACGGGAAATAAAAAAACCCCGGACATCAAGACCGGGGCTTTGGTTTCGACAACGTGGTGGTACAGTATTACTTCTGAAGCTCGTCGATACGAGCTTTGATAGTTGCCAGCTCAGCATCCAAGACATCCAGCTGTTGTTGCAGCTCCTCCCGCTGAGCCTTAATGTTCCCCAATCGAATAATAAGCCGATCAAGCTCAAGACGCTCGGCAGCCTTGCCCGTGAAGAATTGATCCGGGTTGTCATGGTTCACATCCCAGTAAAAATCGATAGACGATCGCCCCATGGTGATCGGGCTGACGGCCGGTCGTATGGAAAATCGAACGGTCTTGGCCTTTTTTAGCAGAGACTGACCGGATTTTTCGTTATACCTCGGGAAATAGACGAATCCCTCCCGATGCCCCGTCAGCTTGAAATTAAACCTCTTATCGTAATCGACCGGAGAATATTTTTTATTGGCGATCCACAAGGTCAATTGCTCGCCAAAGGGAGCCATTCTCATGGCAGGACCGTAATTTTCAATCTCGATGAAAATGGGGATATACCGCTCCAGCTGAAGGGTCTTGAGAAGCTGGTATTTATAGTTTTCCTCCTCGTCCTTGGTCCACAGGTTTGCCTTGGCCTCCTTTTGCACAAGAGCCTGAATGTACTCAGCAGCATAGTATGATACAGTAATCTTAACGTATCCGACTCCATCCTCGTTCTCGTATGTGACCGACTTTCTCCACCGGGAAAGAACCGAATCCGTCGACGCCCAGGCGCATACGGTCCACAGAACACCAAGCAGCACTCCCACAGCGATACTCGTACGTTTACTCATAGGGGGAACAGCCTCCTTCGTGCCAATCTCACGCCATTATAGCAAAAAAGCGAATCCTTGCGACACGGGAGACTTCAAACATCGATAAGCTCACTATATCGGAAGCACACAGCCCCTTTGACACATACGTTTGAGCTCAACCCAGGAAAAAGCCTCTCCCGAAGGACTTTTTGAGACAGTAAAATCCAACACAGACCAGGCAGAAGAAAGCTCCTTAAGTTCCTTAGTCTCAAAAAAACCGCTGGTGAGGTTCCCATACAGGGCATCATTAAGCAAGACAAAGTTGTTAGGCTTGACGTGACAGATCCAGAGTCCGTACCAATAACATCAGAAAAACTACTTCCGACTTACCAAAGCAATATAACAAAACTTATCCTCATTCTCCATAAAGAACTTCTTCATTTCCAAAAACTGCTCATAGTTAGGGTCTTTGGAAGCATTTTCGTATATTCTCATCATTCCCTCAAAGCCCTCATCCCGCACAAGCCCTTCCTCACTCATGAATGCCATACGTCCTGTTTTTATCTCACAGTGATCAAAACCCACGTTTTTAAACAGTTGTACCCAATGATCTTCACTCAGTGGCGTTGCTGGTATATTGATGACTTTTCTCAACGCCCCTATAAGCTCAGGATCTTCGTTGGGCAGGTTGACATCATGAGTCAACAACACACCACCATTTTTGAGTACCCTAAAATATTCCCCTATAGCTTTTTTCTTGTCCTCGTTGCTGAGCATGGTAAGCATCGCCTCGTTGATCACGACATCGAAGCATTCATCCTCAAAGGGCAGATTTCTAGCGTCCGCTTTGACAAGCTCAATTGCATCCTCAAAGCCTGCGTCACGTATATTACTCGCAGCAGTTTTTAAAGCGTTCTCACTCATGTCAACGCCCACTATATTTGCACCATACTTGCTTGCAACATCAATCAAAGTCGTCCCCATGTTGCAGGCGACCTCAAGAACGTTTGAGTTTTTACTGATGCCAGCCCTTTCAATGAGCCACTCAGTCGCAACTTTTCCGCCCGGCCTTAGCGTTTTCTTACCAATCCTCGCCAATAGTTCGTGCCCTGGTACTCTTCGCATCAAAATGACCTCCCAAAAGACATCGCCTTACAAAAACAAGAGCTTCGTATAGACTCGACCAATCACACCATAAAAGTAAGGATACACTACCCTCTTGGTACGACTATAAACCTTATCTATATGGTAAGGTTTATTATAGCAGATAGATCAACAGACAGAGCATAGGGGAAGTTTGAGGCCGGTGGATTGTACACAACACATGGCATATAGAGAAGCGTGCAGGAAATAACAGGTTTGTTTGCAAACCAAGTAAGAATTGGGCGTGAAAGAACCTGAGAAATAGTTACACACATATTGAAAGAAAATAAACACCATAACAGATCTCTGAACAGCGTGACTCCTGGCGAAAGGGTCTGCTTGTTCCAAGAAACAGGCCTTCCCCGTCTTGAGAAGAAGGATCTTAGCCACCCCTTGAACTTAACCTCCGAGATTCTCTCCGTGGAAATATTAAGTACGGGATTTACGTCATGCCCGTCCCTTCGGAGGATGGTTGCCCATGAGTCATCGTTAAATCCTGCCATGTCGTTCATAAGCATGGTCACCGGCCACCACCATACACGGCGTCAAAGTAACCCGAGTGACTTTCAGTGACTTTCATAGATCTCAGACGACAGCGAACATCGTCCAATGTCGGCGTCCCCTCCACTGTTCCAATCACAAACTGATCGTCTTCCCGGTCCAAATCACGATCTACGTCTCCCTAGCTTACCGAGATTATCGGATTAAGAAAGGAAATAACAACGCTCCTCCCCACAGGAGGCATGAAGCTCCCCCCCCTACGGAACATCCCCCTGAGCCCTTTGTTTTTGGGGGCTCTGAAGCACTATTGTCACCAGGATACTCGTTCCAGTAGGGATCAAGAAACTCTCGAACCTGAGGATCAGAGGGAATCGAGGAGGTTATGTTTATGAGCGACCAATCATAGTCCTCCATCTCTCCCCGGTGGTTCAGAAAAATCCGAAGATCTCCCACGTGATGTCCATAGGCTCCCGCGTGCAGTATGGGAACCCCTCGTATAACCTTAGGGTATCTTAAAGTGATATGGGTATGCCCCCCACAAATAACGTCGATATCCCCCACGTTTTTCGCCAACTCCCGATCCCAGAGGTATCCCAGATGGCTCATGACGATCACCAAAGAACATCCCTCCTCCTCTCGAAGAAGCCGGACTATCCGTCGAGCAATATCAAAGTATCGCTCGTCAGCATAAGGTTTGCTGTCGTAGGCTTTGATAAGAAGCCCGAAAAAGCCCACCCGAATCTCTCCGAGCTGAATGACCTTGTAGGGAAGAAGTTTTTGGGACAACGAAGACGAGGTCTCCCGAATAAAATTAGCACATATCGAATCAAAACTAACAGACGAGAGGGCTTCATCCAATCCCTTGGCTCCAAGATAAAAATCATGGTTTCCAGGAATACTAATGTCAATAGAACAGAGTGAAAGCCCTTGAAACTCAGGAATACCCCGAAATTTCTCAAAAGTTGAGGGATCCTCCTCGTAAACCACGTTATCCCCCATATTAAGAGCCAATACAGGAATTCCCTCCTCTCGTGCTTTCTCCTTGACATTCTTGATGACCCAAGCAATTCGAGATAATCCCCCTAAGTTATCCTTATCAGGTTTAATAGCCCCCTGAAGATCACTTAACATCAGGATCCGAAGAGAGACCCCATAAGCCGGATATGAAAAAAAAACGAAACAAGAGAGGAGTAGAACACCGTATTTGAATCTCAACGCAAACATCTCCCTTCAACATACAGCATACTGACAGCTACAGGGGACCTAGTTTATGAAGAATAATTCAGAGATACCTTACGAGCAGCCACTCCTATTTGAGAAGTTCAAACATTATAATTGTATAGAAAATGCTAGTTAGACGTCAACTTTTTCATTCGCATCGCTGGTTGCTGTCATTGCTCAATGATACTGTCACCCCATAACTGATCAGAGAAAAAGTCACCCCTCCGGCAGAAGTTTCCTGGCTACTATTGGGTATGAGACAGGAACGAGTGACAGAGTCATACAAGGAAATCAAGCGGATCAAGATCATGGAGCTGCTGGTCAACGGGAAAATGACTAACCAGGAGGCAGCGGAGTCTCTGAGGGGACGAACATCTGCCCCCAGAGCACCTCAAAGCTCCACTATGGCCCATGCTGCTATAGAGGTACGAGAGGCTCTGTCTGGACTGTTGTGGGTCGTGTATAAGGGGTGACGTATCTAGATGGAGGAGGTTGAGAAGACCCCCAGAGAGATTGCCACTCACGAAGAAAAGCGGGCCTGTGAGGGCCCACAAGCCCACTCCTGACCACCCATGGAGGCGTGGTTTCAAAAAGATTCACCATGATACTACACGTGATAGTTCATCTGAGCAAGAGGGGCCAGGAGTGACTTTTTCTGGCTTGACAAACACAAATATTACGATTAGTATGATTAGATAGAATATATCAGTTAGAGTTTGGCTTTTGTATCCACATTATTGGTGACTGGTATTATCTGTCTGGTGGTAAAAGGAGGTTCTGGAAGAGAAAGTACAAGCTAACTCAAAGAGGAGCAAATCGAAGCATTTTTTAAAAAGGATGGTGATTTTACATGTGCAGAAACGAAAAAAAACGCCACACAAAATCCATTATCTTGACTTTGTTACTTATATCTTTTTCTGCTCTTCTCTTGGGAGGTTGTGGAGGCGGTAGCGATGGCAATCCAAATGGACCTGGCCCTGCTCCTGGTCCCGACCCCGCCTCTAAACCCAAAACAGCTATGGAGGCTTGGGAGGGAACATGGAGTGGTACAGGAAGCGCCTCTGCTCTCGTAGACCAAGGTGAAGGCGAGGGAACATCGACCACCTCTATTACAGTTAATTCTCTCGTCATCAAAAAAGGGACTCGAGCAGGTGATGCTATGACCTTCACCTTGAACGGGAACGGAGAACTCAACAATCAGGGTACAATGGCTGGCACCGTAACCATGAAAGATGTGGAATTTTATATGATCGGCGCAGAGCAAGCAAGCGGTGACATCTCAGTCTCTGCCATAGAGGTAGGCAAGAAAGGGAGCGTGACTATAAACATCCCAGGGAAAAACCCCATGACGCTTAACCTTCAGGAAATGAATGAACCATTGAAGGATGATTTTACCCGCCCTTTAATCTTCACCTCTAAAGGCCTCTCCTATGAGGCGGAGTCTAATAAAGATGGTACGAGCGGCTCTGGTCAGATCGAGGTTATCCTCTCAGGAAACACCATGGATATCACCGGAACCGGATCGGGGGAGAGTAGTGAAGATGTCTCTCAAGGCTCTCTGAAAAATGGAAATATGAAGATCACTTTGACAAGAAAATAAATTCGCTCTTAAAGAAGAGCTCCCTGTCACACATGATAAATTGGTGCCCCCAAGGAGTCCATCAGCTCTGCGGGGGCACCAATTTCAGTTTTTTGATGCGTTTCCATTATTTTTTCTTCCGAGAAAGATACGATGGCATCTTTGCTCAGAGGTTGAATCAGATCACAAAATTATCGGCTATACTTCGTCGTCTACAAACCTGAATTTTTGAGCGAGCATTTCCCCCATCCAGGGTAACTCGCCTAATCCTGTAAGTACGGGATTTACGTCATACCCGTCCCTTCGGAGGATGGTTGCCCATGAGTCATCGTCAAATCCTGCCATATCGTTCATAGCATGGTCACCGGCCACCACCATACACGGCGCCAAAGTAACCCGAGTGACTTTCATAGATCTCAGACGACGGCGAACATCGTCCAATGTCGGCATCCCCTCCACTGTTCCAATCACGAACCGATCGTCTTCCCGATCCAACATGATCTGAAGCTGGCTATAGGCAGCGTTGGCAAAGTGATACGAGCCGTGTCCCATAAGGACGACAGCTCTATGAGCATCACCACTCTCTCCGTAGGACTCTTGAAGTCCCCTGACAAAGCGCTCAAAGTCATCCTGTCTGTACAGGAAAGGTTCAAGCAAAACAAGACGTGAAAAACCGTATTTTCCCGTGACAGCATCGGTTCCTCGAATCAGCTCTTGAAGGTCACCGTATTCCTTCCCAGGTATGATATGCGTTGAGACCACCGTCACGTGGGAAAATCCCTGATCTCTCATCTTCGCCAGTGCGATCTGAGGGCTATCAATAGTACCCCCCTCACTCTTGTTCAACTTTCTGCGGATTATATTGGACGTGTAGGCGATCCGAATCTCCCTGTCGGGACACTCGGCCTCTATCACCTTAAACAAGGTGTCGATCGCCAATCGTCCCGATGCTACAGTGGTCCCGAAAGAGACCATAAGAACTCCTTTTTTCGTCATTGCTTCCTCCCTATTGAATTTCTATTCGGGATTCGTTCATCAGGAAGAGGATAAAATCCTCCTAAGCAAGGATAGCAAGACCGAGACTGATTTCCCGTTCAGCCAGAGCCGATGTTTCACCCGACCGCGATCGTCCATGACAAAGAGGATGATCTGGCGAGTACAGTCTTCCTGATAGCGAATGTCCACCTAAAAGAAGATGCATCGGGCACCACTGGAAGACAAGCTCCATCATCCACATTGATGGATATCACAGATCATCGCCCCCTTGTCGCCATGTTGTAGTACCATGGTGTTCGAGACGAAAAACTGGAAGAACCCCATACCGAAAGGAGGAGCGGCGAAACGGCCCGCTTGTTTCGCCGAACGTGACGTATGAACACGATCACCGTATTTGGAGCCGGCAGCTGGGGCACCGCCCTGGCGATGCTCCTCGCACGAGGAGGCCGAAAGGTGACCCTCTGGTGTCGATCAAAAAAACAGGCCGAACGGGTTACCTCACTCGGCGAAAACGCCCGATACCTTCCGGGCATTCCAATACCATCAGACGTTCAAACCACGGACAATCTCCAGAGTGCCATGTCACACTCGGAATGCTGGATCCTTGCCATCCCGACTCAGGCCGTCCGCTCTATACTCAAGCAACTGAGTGCCCAAAATGTCTCAAAAACTAAGGTCTCGGTCTGCAACGTGGCCAAGGGAATCGAGATTGAGTCTCTTCTCAGAATCAGCCAAATCGTCGAGCACGAGGCCCCCTGGATGCGATACTCCATTCTATCAGGCCCTACTTTGGCAAAAGAGGTCGCTCAAGGGCTTCCTGCGGCTGCGGCTGTCGCATCGTCCAGCCCATCGGAGGCTACGCTATGGCAGACAGTACTCAACGGATCGACCTTTCGAGTATACACCAGCACCGATGTCTGTGGCGTCGAAACTGGAGGAGCCCTGAAGAACGTCATCGCCATAGCATCGGGCATGGCTCACAGAATGCAGGCCGGGGACAACGCCACAGCCGCCCTTGTCACTCGGGGACTGGCAGAGATAACTCGCCTCGGAGTCGCCATGGGGGCCTACCCCATTACGTTGGCGGGGCTAGCCGGGATAGGCGACCTGATGGTCACGGCCTACAGTCGCCATTCCAGGAACTTTCGCCTGGGAATGGCTTTGGAGGAAGGCCTGCCCCTAGCAAAAGCTATGGAAACCCTTGGTCAGGTCGCCGAGGGAGCTTTCACCGTTCAGGCCGCCACGGCACTGGGCAAAAGGCTTGATGTGGATCTTCCCATATCACGGGCGGTCCATCGGGTGCTTTACGAGGGAGTTGCCCCAGCCTCAGCTATGCAGGACCTCATGGCTCGAGATCCCAAGCCAGAATACCCGATGGACATTTTCCGAGACTCAACTCGTTAAGAAAGGACGCTCGCCCCCATTGTGCAACGCGTTTTTATACTGTATACTCCCAGAGCTCAACAAAATAAAGGTTTTAAGAAAATATTTTTAACAGAACAATCCTGATTCTATTCTGAAAGGGATGATATCCGTGGTGTGGGCAAAGTTTTTTGAGGGTATTATGTTGATCTGTTTCGGAATGGCATGGCCAGCGTCTATATGGAAGAGCCTCACCTCCAAAAGCACCAAAGGCAAAAGTCTGCCGTTCCTTCTTATTATTCTCGTAGGATACGCCGCCGGCATCCTCAAATGCCTCTTGGAACCCCACATGCATTGGCCAGTGTTCGGGTTGTATTTCCTCAACTCGACCATGGTCAGCATCGACACAGCCCTCTATTTCCGAAACCGAAGAAGAGAGTTCCAAACCCAATAACGGTTATTATTGTCATAAAAAAAGCGAGTCCGGAAGAATCGGCTCGTCTTTTTTTATATGTCTTCCTATTCCAAAAAGTCTCGAAGGGTCTTACTTCGACTCGGGTGTCGGAGTTTTCTCAGGGCCTTGGCTTCAATCTGACGAATTCGTTCCCTCGTGACCCCAAATCGGCGCCCGACTTCCTCCAAGGTGTAAGCGCGACCGTCCTCCAGGCCGAAGCGATATCGAAGAACCTCTCGCTCTCTGTCAGAGAGCGCATTCAACAGCCCATCAATTTGTTCGTGCAGGAGGTTACACGCCGCAGCTTCCTCAGGAGAAGGCAGATCACGATCCTCAATGAAATCGCCAAGTTGGCTGTCCTCTTCTTCACCGATAGGGGTCTCCAGGGAGACCGGAAGCTGCGCTATTCGCCGGATATCCTCGACCTTGGTTGCCTCAATCTCCATGGCCTCAGAGATTTCCTCGTCCGTAGGCTCCCGACCGAGCCGCTGAACGAGTTGCCGAGAAACTCGGACCATCTTGTTGATGGTCTCCACCATATGAACAGGAATGCGAATAGTCCGTGCCTGATCGGCGATAGCTCGAGTGATGGCCTGGCGAATCCACCACGTGGCATATGTGCTGAACTTAAATCCTTTTCTGTAATCGAATTTCTCCACAGCTCTAATAAGACCGAGGTTTCCTTCCTGAATCAGGTCCAGGAAAAGCATGCCCCGTCCGATGTATTTTTTGGCTATACTGACCACCAATCTGAGGTTGGCATCAATTATTTTCTGCTTGGCATCCTGGTCTCCGTCCTCAACCCGCTTGGCCAAGGCAACTTCCTCGGATGCATCCAGCAGGGGAACTTTACCGATCTCCCGAAGATACATACGAACCGGATCGGTCAACGGGATATCGTCTAGTTTTCCCAATTCGTCTACATAGACAGCATCCCCGTCGGAGCTTCCAGATTCGCCGGCCTTGAGACGGGGGGCTCCGGCATCGACGACCTCAACTCCCATTTCCATGAGATTTTCGAAAACGTTCTCCAGAACCTCGGTGTTCCAGAACTCGACGGGAATATATTTTTCTATGTCTTTTTGAGTAACAAATCCACTTTTACGCCCCTGAAGGATAAGCTCACGAATTCGATCCATATACAGCTTGAGATCGTCTCTGGAAAAGCTCATCTCTCCTGTGGTCACGTTTTTTGCTTCTGGCATATCGAAAACACTACTCCCCCTGAATAAAGAACCCATACGTGCGAATAATCGAACGTGCCACTATCATCTTACCAATAAAAAACGCCGATCTCAACGACTCAGCCCAACCCAAGATCGACGAAAAAATCTGAATTCGAGGAAAAACATTTTCAAAAAAGGGGAGATATGTCCCACTCATCCGCACTCTAAAATCATTACCCCAAGGCAAATCGAACATCAAGCATCGGCGGCATAGCGACGTCTGGAGGAGGACCCACGACCTGCCTGGTCTCAGGCATCTCGAAGGAGTGAAGCACCGTCGAAATACGAAGATCCATGACATCGTCGGTCTCGTAGGAGACTGCCGAGCGACGAAAGCCGAACCGCTCAGCATAATATGGAATAGATCCGTCGCATGCCCCGTGAGAGATCATCCCCGATATCAATCCATCTAAAAAGGCCGTCTCGTCCTTCAATGGAAGGGGGGTGGTCATCATGATAATTTTTCGCACTCCCCGGGGCATAGATGAGCTTCGAAAAAGGCACTCGGTTACACCTGCAGTCAAAGCGCTTTCGCCCCCTTCGTTTCCATCCTCAAGGACAGTCGAGACGACATCTTCCATAGCCGGAGAGTAGCCAAACATGAGGGAAAACCCCAGAGAAAACCCTGAAATACCTTCAGGGTTTCCGTCCCACATCATGGTTCCGGCGATACCAGCCCCCAAACCACACACATAGAGGAACTCGCTTCCCAGTGCCAAAGCCCCACAGGCAAGGCGAACCATCTGTTCTCCCTGTATTTGGTTTGCCGAGACAGGGCACCAATCCATATCGTAGGGAAACAGATCAGACACCTCGAAGTCCAGGTCATTTTCCCAGTAGGGCAGGCGATTCATTCCCATTCTCCCCTCGTACAGAAAAGAGGCGGCCACCTCAGGTGACCGCCCTCGAAAAAGATCATATCGAGAGTTGTCAATCCGTCACCAGCACCCCTTGTCGACCTCGGAGCAGCGAACAAACTCTCTCCACAAGGTCACCGATCTCGGGCTTTGTAATTTGAGAGTCGGCACCGATACTCGCCGCCTTACGTCGTATATCCTCCGACATGATTGACGAGAAGATAACGACTGGCATGGCCCGGTGTTGTTCATCCTCCTTGACCAAGCGAGTCAGGGCAAAACCATCCATCTTAGGCATCTCAATGTCGGATATGAGCAGGTCAAAGTGCCCCGGTTCCTCCTCACTGATCCGATCCCAAGCGGCCTTACCATGCCCAACACTTTCCACGTTATGGAAGCCTCCCTGAGCCAAGACATCCATGACCTGACGTCGTATCAGGGGTGAGTCCTCAGCGACCAGAAGACGATACTGATCCAAGTTGCCCAGCCCTTGTGTCAGAATCTCAGCCTGAGTCTCGCTCAACCGATACTGCGACATGAGGGACGGGTTCACCGTCTGAACGATACGCTCGTAGTCGAGAAGAATGATGTTCCGCTCGTCCCGCTTGATAACGTACAGGGAGTTTTCACCCAGAAACGTCCCGGTCAAAGAGGCATCTAACTCGTCCGAGTTGATTCGATAGATTCTCTCGACGGCATCCACCACAAAACCAAGTTTTATCTCGTTGAACTCGGCAATGATGATCTTGCTGTCCTCTCGCGAAACGCTTGCCTCGATCTTGAGGTATTTCCCCAAGTCGACCAACGGAAGAACCTCGCCTCGAACCGTCGTGATCCCCACCATGGATGGATTAGCGTCTGGTACTTCCCGACAGCCTGTCCAGCGGAGAATCTCCCGGGTTTTATCCACGTTGATAGCAAAAGCCTGATGTCCCAAGTAAAAGACCACTACCTGCCATTCATTGGTGCCGACCTCAGTGAGGACCTTGTCGTTCAACCGCATAGCCACAACCCCCATTCGCACAGGTCACAAAAATCGATTATAGTGTACCACAAAACAACACACACTCCGCACATGAAGACAAAAGACTCCCCGTTATGCTATAGTCTCATCATGCTCGTATCTCGGCTCTTTTTCAACAATATTTTAAATTCAAAACACAACAAAAACGATCAAGTCTGCACAAACAGGAAAAAGGAGGATACTCCATAATGAACCGTCATACATTGCAAGTACTCATAATTCTGATCCTCGGACTAACCACCGTCATCGTCGGTCTTACATACCTGCCCACCATCACTGACTGGATCGTGAGGACTGTGGGCTCAATGGGGTACCTCGGTGTCATGCTTCTTATGGCTCTTGAGTCGTCGTTTTTCCCGTTTCCCAGCGAGGTCATTATACCGCCGGCGGGGTATCTGGCAGCCCAGGGAGAGATGAATCTGACCTTGGTGATACTGCTGGGCATCATCGGGAGCCTCCTGGGGGCTCTGTTCAACTACTGGATCTCCATGACAGCGGGACGACAATTCTTTGAACGATATGGCCGACTGTTTCTGGTCTCTACGAAAACACTGGAAAAAGCGGAGCGATTCTTCACCCGCCACGGGCATGTCAGCACTTTTGTCGGACGACTTCTGCCGGGCATCCGTCAGTATATCTCCCTGCCAGCGGGTATCGCCCGAATGCCCCTGATCCCCTTCTCCATCTGGACATCCCTGGGGGCCGGTATCTGGGTGACCATTCTGGCCCTGCTGGGTTACTGGATTGGCAACCACGGGAACGAGATTCACCAATGGATGCACAAAATCTCCATAGGCCTGGTGATCATCTGCATGTTCGTGATCGGCCTTTACGTGTTCACGGTGCGTCGCTCCCGTCAGAAGACCCCCTGAAAGTTCGGGCTAGGCTATGGTTCGAAGCAAGGCCAAGAGAAGACCAGGGTAGCCGATGGGAGTCTCGGCAATGGCACCACTGAAGCGCTCGATTATTTGACGAGCTTTTTTGTAGTAGCGCCGATCATCTGTCATAAACCAGAGAGTCACCAGGTTTCCCGCCATAACGGAGTTCCCCGACAGCAAGTCTTCGTCCCATGCTTTTGAACGAGCAAACAGCAACCCCTCATCGTCGGTTTGAGAGAGGCAATAGCCACCGTCACCATCGTCGAATAAAGCATCACAGCGTTCGAGATACTCTTGGGCTACGGTAAGCCACCGCTGCCCCCCCGTGGATCGGGAGGTCTCCAACATCCCCCAAATAATGTTCGCATAGTCATCCAAATTAGCCGGAATTCCGCTCGCATGCTCCAGTTCGGAGTCCCGAAACCGGTGACACTCCCGGACAGCCATATCCGTGTATATTGGCCTGTTCATGAGCCTTCCGCATCGAGCCAAAGCAGCAATCATAAGGCCGTTCCAGTCGGTGAGGACCTTTTCGTCCCTCTGGGGCGCCGTCCTATCGCTTCGAAAAGACTTCAGGACTTGACGGCTCTTGTTGAGAAGAACCTCCAGGTTTTCAGGGCTCGAAAATCTTTCTTTCTCGGCCAGAACGTCCAGGGAGTCAACCAAGAAAAGAGCGTTGGTGCCGGATGATATTCCCTGTTCATCGACGTAATTCCCTGCCTCGGTCACACCGTAGCACCGACAAAACAAGGGCGCTTCAGTGCCCAATACATCATAAATCTCCCTGGCAGACCAAAGATAAAAATCGGGAACCGAGGCATGAGAGGCAAAGAAGCCTTTCTCCGAAGAATACAGATTCAGGAGTACATACGCTAAGATCTCGTCAACCACCCGACGGTACGAAATCTTTTGATATTTATCAAACCCCTCAGCATAAGCGACTGCCATCATAGCCTGATCGCTGAGCATTTTTTCGAAATGAGGATGCCGCCAGGCCCGATCAACAGAGTATCGATGGAAGCCCCCTCCCAGATGGTCTCGAATGGCTCCCATCGCCATTGCGTCCAACGTGGCCTGACAGATCTCGTTGCAACGATCACAGTGGATGGCCCGTCCTATCTCAGACAAAAACAGGAGCCGTTGAACCGTAGGGAACTTGGGACCTTCGCCGAAGCCGCCCCACCGAGCATCAAAAATAGCCTGCAAACCCAAAGACGCCTCTCGGATGGTGTTGTCGGTCGGAACCCCTCCCCCCCTCCGGGGCCCCTCACAAAGGGATTGAAGAATTTCCCCAGAAGCTCGACGAAGAGACTCGTTCTCGACCTGCCAAAGCCATTTGATCCTGGGAAGGCAGTCTAACATTCCAGGACGTTCGGGAGCACCCCTGAGAGGCATGAAGGAGGCCACGAAAAAAGGCTCCAGCTCCGGGGTGAGAAAAAGATTGAGAGGCCATCCCCCCGAGCCATTCATCACCTGTGCGACATCCATCGCCGCCGCATCGAGTACAGGGTATTCCTCTCGATCTACAAGTACTGGTATAAAATCATCGTTCAGCAGAGCCGCCACCTCTGCATCTGAGAAAACCTGAGTTGTCATGACCGTGCACCAGTGACAGGCTGAATATCCCAGATGAAGAAAAAGAGGCTTATTCTGCTCCCGTGCAACAGCTCGAGCCTCATCACCCCAAGGATACCACTGAACGAGATCTTGGCCATGAGACCGGAGATACGAGTTTTCTGCATCCTCCAAGATATATCGTCCTTTCACGACAACCCCTCCCTCTCCACGATAGGCACCAATTCCTCAAGGCCATCCAAGACCTCCCACGCACCGACAGCTGATAATGCTTTGTCGTCGAAACGCCCTGTCGTTACCCCAATGCCTCGGACACCAGCGGCCATGGCCGTCTGTATATCGACATCGGTATCTCCCACGTACAACGTCGAGTCAGCTGACGCTCCAAGAGCATTCATCGCACCCAGTACCATATCCGCCTCGGGCTTGGGGCGGTATATCTCGCCCAATCCCGTAACGAAATCGAAGCGATCAAAAAGGCCCACAGCACGAACGACTGGCTCAGCTTCCTTCCGATTGGTCGCAATACCGAGGCAAACTCCTAAAGATCGAAGCCGATCCATCGTCGGGAGTGTCTTGGGAAAGGGGACGATGCCAGCATATTCGATTTCCCGAAAGATTTTTCTATACTCGTTAAGCCAATGCTCATCGTAGTCGCCCCACAAGGCATGCATCCCCTTTGAAAGGGGGATACCCACGATGCCCATGACCTGTTCTCTTGAGACCGCAGGAAGCCCCATTCGTTCGGCAACCCCGTTCATGCAGTTGGTGATTCCCTGACTACTATCTACTAATGTCATATCAAAATCAAACAAGATAACTCGAATCATGCCCATCACATCCTTTTTACCTGTACCTGCATAGAACACAAACGGCCGACCCAGTATACTGGATCGGCCGTCGTAGGTGCAAACAAAAAACGCCGCCACTGCTACGACACCACCGGCGTCACGAACGAGGTTTGTTCTTCTACCCGGAACTGCCCAACAATCGCGTTGAGCCGTTCGGCACCGGACGAGAGGTTCTGAGCCTCTTGCGCCACCTGCTCCGAAGCAAGTGCCGTATCGTCGCTGC
>PDWJ01003085.1_pt1 | contig 42432 bp, 31 predicted proteins | sample 1430881 | NCBI WGS metagenome assembly PDWJ01 (sample SAMN01162460, study PRJNA174530) | Oral metagenome, whole genome shotgun sequencing project. | biome: Marine environment; feature: Marine mammal; material: Swab sample of the gingival sulcus; isolation source: swab sample of gingival sulcus...
ACGATAATCTGACATAAAGCAAAGATAAAAAATTTATAGAAACTAAAGTAACTGCAATGAAATTGCAGGGTTTTAACCTTTAACTAGAAAATAAAAAAAACTTTCCCATTTCTTTGAGAAAGTTTTTCTATCAAACAACACAAAATTTTTATGATTTGTAAACGTAATAAAATACAATTATTTACTTATTACAAATAAATAACTTATACGTTTAAATAAAACAACCAATAATTAATTATGTTTCAGTTGTTTTTTATTTCTTCTTTGCTAATACTTCTTTAACTTTGTCTGTAGGCACAATCATTTCTTTAAAAACGTATGCACCTGTCTTAGGTGATTTTTCCATTTTAATCACTTTCGCAAAATCTTTTCCTCCGGTCTGTAAGGATGCAACTACTTTCTTTGCCATATCTTAAATTATTTTATTTCTTTGTGAATAGTATGTCTTCTCAATATTGGGTTGTACTTTTTCAACTCCAATCTGTTAGGTGTATTTTTACGACTTTTTGTAGTGATATAACGAGATGTACCCGGCATTCCACTCTCCTTATGCTCTGTGCATTCCAAAATCACCTGTATTCTTGCGTCTTTTGTCTTTTTTGCCATTTTTTCTTTCCCTTTTTATATTGAAAGTGCAAAATTACACATTATTCTTCAATTACAAAACAAAAATTACATTATTTTTTCCTCAATCCCATAAAGAAAACTTCTAAAAATACTAATTCTTAATTTGAAAACTCATATAAAAATCAGCTTTTAATACTGTAAATAAGAGATTTACAAATTCTAAACAAAAATAATGTCAAAATAATTGTTTATTAAATAAAAATAGCATATTTTTGTTTAAGTACTAGCATCTAATTATGTAAAAAAAGCAATATGTTATTTTGATTTTGAGAATGTATTCATAACATAAGTAAATTTCATTAATAAAATAAATGATAAAGTAATTCGCTTAGATAGAGGTTGAAACAAAAACATGTATAAAATATTTTTTATTATTACAAAAATGGTTGAAATATACACCAAAATAACAGCCATGTACTTAATATCTACTCTGAAAGTAGGCAACTTAAAAATTTTTAACAATGAGAATAAATTAATTTAAAAGATGAATTAATCAAAAAATACCCTCTCAAAAGATTTTAACTATTGATAACAATAAATATAGTTGGAGTTTTTTAAAAGAATTGATAGAATTAAACTTTTTAACACTGATTGCACAATGAGAATAATTTTTACCTTTATTTTATTGAATTTGACTATAATTTCTTTATCCCAAGAAAATAAAATCAGATGGAAAAGTGAATTTGATTTTGGTGATGATTTTTTAATGACCACTGTTTTAAAAATAGATAAAAACAAGAATCAATATACTATAACTTCTCCCCAAAATGCTGATATAAGATTATTTGGTTATTTTAAAGCAAAATTGGCACGATTAATGGGAAAATCTCCTAAAAAAGGAGTCTTCATAAATATTAAAGCTGATAAAAGAAAAGACAGCTTAATTGGTTTTTCAGAAAATCCAATGTTTGAAAGATTAAAATTTAAAGGAGTTTTAAAAAACAATACATTAAATGGTGAGCTTATCAAAAATGACACCCTTGTAGTAGGAACGCTAAAAGCCATAAAGGGTAATATTAACAATATTGATTACAGTTACTTATATTCAAAAGTAATAGAAATAACCAAGAATAATATTTACTCAAAAAAAGTTCTTGACACAAAAGAATGGGCCAAATTTCAAACAAAAGTTAAACGTTTATTTAACAAAGCAAAAGATGATATTGAACTTTTCTTTGGATTTAATTTGTTAAGTGCCAAACTTCCATTTAGTCATTATAATCTAATCATAAAAACGAATGACGAAAAAAATAAAATTCATGAAATGGACGACAAACAACAATCTGTAATTTTTGAACTAAAAAGTAATCATACTGCATATTTAAAAATTAAAAATTTTAGCACTTCACAAAAAGAATTAGCTGATATTTTACCTAAAATTGTTAAAGAAAATTATCAAAATCTAATCATTGATTTAAGAAATAATGAAGGTGGAGGAATTGAAGCTGCATTTGAACTTGCAAAATATATCATTAACGATTATACTGAAATAGGTTATTTTATTACCCACAAAATGGAATGTTCAGGTTTTAATTTTAATCAATTTCAAACATTGCCCAAAGTAAAACCACAAACTACCGAAGAATTTATAGAAAATTTGAAAAAAGAGAAAGGGGCAAAACTGATATTTCAAAAAATCGGCAATAAACAATATTTAGGAAATTTATATGTGCTAACAAATCATAAAACAGCAAGCACTTGTGAGCCGATAACTTATGTTTTAAAAAAGAAAAAAAGAGCAACTATTATCGGAGAAACTACTGCTGGAGCAATGTTAAGCGCAGCACTTTTTGAGGTTTCCGGCAAATATAAATTATTTCTTCCTATTGCTGATTTTTACACCTATGATGGTGTGCGATTGGAAGGTATTGGGGTAACACCCAATATAAAAGTACCATCAAACAAAGCATTAGATAAGGCACTTGAAATTATTAATATAAATGAATAGAATAGTTAGAAATAATAATAGATAGTCCCTGAAAGCAATATTATCACATTTGATTTTACCACAATATAATTATTTGTTTTTTAACGTAATAATTTTACTTTTAGGGACTAAATAAAAAAGGAATATTTGTCTTGTACTTTTTTTTAGAAGCCTTTTAGAATTTTATCTAATAATTTGTAATTTCTTCGTTGCCATTAATTCTCCTGATTTTATTTGTATCACATACAATCCTGTTTGTACATCATCAATATTCAGATGAACTTTGGTTTGTTGTGGTGTAACTACTTTTAATATTTTTCCTGACATATCAGAAATAACAATCTCATCAATCATTCTACCACAATCAACATGCAATACGCCACTTGACATTGGGTTAGGATAAATCTTTAGATTCTTTTCAAAAACTTCATCAATAGCAATTGGCCGAACATCTATAAAATTTTCTTTGATTTTTTCATTTTCTCCATTTTCTGAAGAAACTACCAATTTCACATCATAAAGTCCCTTTTCATTATATGTAATTACCGGATTTTCATCTGTACTTTCTGCCGGAGTTCCCCCTTCAAAATACCAATGATAACTTGTAGCATTTTCAGATTCATTAATAAATTGTACTTGTTCTCCTTCAATAATTTCAGTTGTGTCTGCAGAAAATTCCGCTACCGGCAACAACACACCGCCAGTAATACTCATCAAGGCTTTCCATCCACTTCCAGTAGTAGCATAATCAGAAGTAAACTCAAATGTTAAAGCACCTGCCTCATTTGTTGCCTCAACAACTCCCGGACTACTACTACCACAATAAGCACTTCCTATTTGAGGAGCCGAAGTATCTGTACCGTCATATACCTTTAACCAATCATAATCACATGAAGAACTATATTCTGTATCAAATTCCTGAAAATCAGCTCTTACTTTACCAGAACGTGCTGGTAAGAATGTCATGGTATAATGCTCATCATTTGAATAGTTCGCATCAGCACCTCCATGATCATAAAATATACCACTTGATATGGTTACTGTGGTATTATCCATTAAATAGGCTGCCTCTACCGAGATATAATTCTCTTTTACCTCTACATGAGCTTCTCCATCTTTCATTACAGTTAAAGTAACATCAAACTCACCGGCAGCATCATACTGAACCGTTGGATTTTCTTCCGTACTATTTGATGGATTACCTCCTTCAAAAGTCCATTCAAAACTATCATATCCTCCACAAATATCTGTATTGAAATTCACTTGATTACCTATGGTAATCTGTTGTTCGTCACTGGTAAAATTCACATTAAAATCATAAAAAGAAAGCGCAATTTCTTCTTCAATATACTCATAATCTGATATTGTAACTGTTTTAACAACCGGAGCATAGCATGGTGCTGAAATTGTAAAGTCATATGTACCGGCTTTTATCGGACGATAAAAATCACCATTTTCTTTTGCAGATTGCACAAAACTTCCATCTTCATCATGTCCGATAATTTCAACTTTAGCCCCTTCAATAGGCGCATTAGTTTCAGCATCTTTAACAATACCTCTAAAACCGTATCCAGCTTCTTCTATATGATTTAAAAAAGACCTGTAATTATAATTCCAGCGTGAAATTAATTGACTCTCCGGCAATAATTTCACATCAGATAATTCTATGGTTATCTCTCTACAATGCTTATGGTAATTCATATAATCTTGTCGAGACCCCGAGATAGTGTACCACTGATAACCATTAGTAATACCATTTTGTAAATACTCCATATAACCTGAAGGGCTATTTACATGAACAGTATCTGCATATTCTCTACTGATATCAATAAACCAATCATTATCAGCATGTAGCTTTGCCCATGTGTCCCAAGGATAGTTTACCACTTCTACACCACCATGAAAATTAGCCGATAATACAAAGTCATGATTATCAGCAAAACTCATGAAAGCATTTGTTTCTGCTTGATATGATAGTCCATCAGGATGAGGCCCGTCTTCAATATCCGGATAATTTCTATTCAAGTCCACTCCATTAGCATTGGCTCGAGTGGCACCACTTACTGTGTTATTTCCTCCATGATAGGTTCCATCGGGATTTGCCAAAGGATTAATATAAATCTCCATGTTATTTACCATATTGGTAACACGGTCATCTGTACCATAATTTGATAATAAATAATCAATTAAATGAAGCATCAAAACATAACCTGTAGTTTCGTCTCCATGCATAGTTGAGGTATAGAAAAATTCAGGTTCTGCTTCGTTTTGTGCTACATTATCAGATATCTTTGCTACAATTAAATCCCTATCTTGTTCAGACTTACCAAATACTTCTATTTTACAAAGGTCCGGATAATCTGCTTGAAACTGATTCATAATTTCCACATAGGATTCATAAGTAGGATATGCATCAAAATTATAATCATCTCTTCCTCCTGAATACATATTATATGTGTATAATTCGGAATCAGCATATAATAAATCATATTTCATTCCGGTAGAAGCAAGATAATCATATCCTTTTTTACTCATAAAAGCAATGATATTTCCTTGTTCATCAATATTGTCAATGCTTACTTTTTTTGATAATTCGGATATTTTTGTGTAATCATCCAAATAAATTCGCGCAATCAATTCACCTCTTTTTTCCAGAATCTGTTCTGCATTCAAATGATGTACTTTATATTCTTGTGCATTTAGATTTAAAAATCCAAACACCAAAAAAGTAAACACCCATAAAATATTTTTTTTCATCTTTTTAAATTAATGTTTTTATAAATTATTATTTTTTTTTAATTTTTTCTCTTCAAAATTACGCAACACTTTTTTTATCGTATTGTTAGTAGCAATTGATACTTTTGAAAGTGGAAGACGCACATGATTTTGAATCAACCCCATTTCCTGTAAAGCAGATTTTACACCTGACGGACTCCCTTCCATAAATAAAGCATCCATAACATCCAACAATTGATAATGAATATCTTTTGCTTGGTCAAATGAACCTTGCAGAGCTAAGTTTACCATGGTTGAAAACTGTTTTGGATATAAATTTGCTGTTACAGAAATTACACCTTCAGCACCCATAGCAATCAATGGAAGCGTTAATTGATCATCCCCACTAATCACCTGAAAATCCTCAGGCTTATTAGCGATAATTTTACCAATTTGATACAAATTTCCAGAAGCTTCTTTCACTGCAACAATATTCTCAATATCATAAGCCAAATCCAATGTCAATTCTGCAGGCATATTCCATGCCGTTCTTCCCGGTACATTATAAAGTATAATTGGCAAATCCGTTGCGGCTGCAATATGTTTGTAATGCTCATATAAACCTTTGTACTGCGGCTTATTATAATATGGTGATACAGATAATACCCCTTTAATATTTTTTCCTTCCAACTGCTGCACTTCTTTCACAACTGTTGCTGTATTGTTACCACCGACACCTACAACAATAGGCACTTTTTCTGCTACGGTATCAATCACAAAGTCAATTACAGTCTTTTTTTCATCGGAATTTAATGTAGCAACCTCTCCGGTAGTACCGAGCGCCACAATATAATCCACACCATTAGAGATTTGATATTTTATCAAATTTGCAAAAGCTGTAAAATCTATGGCTCCACTTTTTTTGAAAGGCGTAACTATTGCAACACCTGTTCCCGAAAATTTATGGGTATATTTCTTCATCATTTTTAAAAAATATTATTTTTACATCCAAATTACAAAAATACAATAAATCCCTCTACCTACAAATGTAAAAAACTCAATATTAAAATCAGTAATATCTCATATTAATAATACAATAAAATTAACAAGTTAATACCTTTTAAAGCATCAGAAAATGACAGTCTTATATTTTTCAATACTAAAACGGTTCGATTAAAAGGGTTTCCAGATGCAACAGCAGCAATCCGGCATTAGTTTCAATTCCAAAATGGTTCGATTAAAAGCGATTATATGGGAGTGGATAGAACGGATATTATTATGTTTCAATTCCAAAATGGTATAATTAAATTAAAAGCACTTGAAATAACACCCTCAAATACGCTGTATTCTTATAGTTTCAATCCTATATGTATCCTTTTTCAATTAATTGAACAATATCTTCAATCTTTTTATCTTTTCCGTAAGGATCGTAATTTGCTTTTAAGTTTAATCCAAAAACCCGGGCAAAAGATTGCCAAACAAAAGCTGAAAAACTACCTCTAAGTTCTTTTACCAATTCAAAAGAAGTATTTCCAGTCTCTCTGTCAATTAACTTTAATAATATTCTCCCTTGCGAAAAAGTTAGTTTTTTTAAGTCAGCACTAAATTCGGCTTTCAACTCTTTTTCTGCTTTCTCCATCAAAGCTTTTCTTTCATTTTCATTCGGAATATTCTTCAAAACATTATTATATTCATATAATTTCTTTCCGGCTAATTTCGCATAAGGATATGCCTTTTTGATATTTCTAATCAATCTACGGGTTTTTCTGTCCGGTCTTTTTTTGAATTGAAATACCACAAAAGGTTTTAATGTATGCAAATAGGTTGTATCTCCATCAATCACTTCTATTTGCGCCGGCACATTCTTTGACTGTGCATGTATTTCTTGATTTATAGCCACTGTAAAAATAATGACTACGGATATTAATATAACAATATGTTTTTTCATCGATTTATTGTTTTAACAGGAAATGGAAATATAAATATTTCAAAATCTTTTACTTCGACTTTCCTCTTTCCATTTATTTTCGATTTAAATAAAACAATTTCCATACCAAAATTTTGTACGGTAATTTCATATTTAATTCTATATCCTTAATCGTACATTTCTTTAGATTCTAAAATAATTCAATTAAAAGTTTTAGAAAACAAACACGGGAATACATTTGAAGACAAGTTTCAATTCCAAAATGGTTCGATTAAAAGTTAATAGGCGCAATAAAACGAATGAAGTTTGCTACCAAGTTTCAATTCCAAAATGGTTCGATTAAAAGTAGTTTTTAAACTGTCTTTATTAGCCTTGATAAAATCGTTTCAATTCCAAAATGGTTCGATTAAAAGCATAAAGGGGATTTTAAACAATTCCCTGAACTTGGCGGTTTCAATTCCAAAATGGTTCGATTAAAAGTATTTTCGCCTTATTACAAGCAGGTTTTACACGTATGTTTCAATTCCAAAATGGTTCGATTAAAGGCTTTATTAAATTTTCATTTGCTTTTATTTTAATATTCAGTTTCAATTCCAAAATGGTTCGATTAAAGGCCAGCTTTAATTATATAATGACCTTTCGGGCTATAAATGTTTCAATTCCAAAATGGTTCGATTAAAGGTCGTTCTTTTAAATTAGCTTCAATGGCTTGCGATGTTTCAATTCCAAAATGGTTCGATTAAAGGTTGGAAGTTTAATAACAATTCTAGCAGGTTCTGGAGTTTCAATTCCAAAATGGTTCGATTAAAGGGGATGGCGTCAGTAGTAAATCCAAACATTCTTGCAAGTTTCAATTCCAAAATGGTTCGATTAAAGGATTAGTCATATTCAACAAAGAGTTTTTAACCACATCGTTTCAATTCCAAAATGGTTCGATTAAAGGCGATGGAAAACAAATATACGAGTATCAAAAATCCGTGTTTCAATTCCAAAATGGTTCGATTAAAGGGCTTCTGCACAATTTCCCATTACAACGCTGCTTTTAGTTTCAATTCCAAAATGGTTCGATTAAAGGACCGAAGAAGAAACCGCCAATACCGCCTGAAATGGTGTTTCAATTCCAAAATGGTTCGATTAAAGGTCTTGAATACATGTTAAACACGATATTTTACAATGAGTTTCAATTCCAAAATGGTTCGATTAAAGGTTGAGAACGGAATATACACCTCCTTTTTCTTAAATACGTTTCAATTCCAAAATGGTTCGATTAAAGGGGGAATGTTTCCTCGCATGTTTGCATATTGGCAAGTTTCAATTCCAAAATGGTTCGATTAAAGGGGAAGATTAGAAAATGAATCACGGAAGTTTATTTAAGTTTCAATTCCAAAATGGTTCGATTAAAGGTTGATTTTGTTGGAGACAGTTTAAGACGGATGTATGTTGTTTCAATTCCAAAATGGTTCGATTAAAGGAGGTGATAGTAGAAAATCTGCGGGATTTAGAATACTAGTTTCAATTCCAAAATGGTTCGATTAAAGGTATTTATTATCAAGAGCATCAAAGTCATATTCATACTCGTTTCAATTCCAAAATGGTTCGATTAAAGGATTGAGCCGCTCTCAATTTTCCATTTTGAACCGTCGTTTCAATTCCAAAATGGTTCGATTAAAGGTGTGAAGTTTAATTTCTTTTACTGGAGAACAAAACATGTTTCAATTCCAAAATGGTTCGATTAAAGGATATATTGCCAAACATCTTCATCAGTCCAGTCGTAAATGTTTCAATTCCAAAATGGTTCGATTAAAGGTTAGAATAATAATAAGGAAAAATATCACAACCTCTTGTGTTTCAATTCCAAAATGGTTCGATTAAAGGTTACTTGTGTTATAATATCTTTTACATCTGTGACGTTTCAATTCCAAAATGGTTCGATTAAAGGCGACAAGAGCTGTAAGTGCTGTTATAACAATACCTATGTTTCAATTCCAAAATGGTTCGATTAAAGGCCCATCACAATGTAAGAGTTCAACCCTCTTCCTGAGTTGTTTCAATTCCAAAATGGTTCGATTAAAGGATTAGCTTTTTAATTAACTCAACAATGTACTTACTGATGTTTCAATTCCAAAATGGTTCGATTAAAGGACGTCAAAGATGACAGCAAAAATACCCCAAAATCAGCAAATTACCAAATAATAAAACGCTAATTTTAAGGTAAAAAGTTGTCGATATACAATACTACGATTTTACAGGGAGTACGACAACTTCACATAAGTTATTCATTATCAATACGTCAAAGAACAATAAAAAATTTTCTATTTATTTATTTTTACAGCTTTGTGTACAACCAAATGTCCATTCACAAAAGTTTGTTTAACTTGATATGGCAATTGATATTTATTTAATGGTGTCCATCCACACTTATATAACACATTTTCATCTTTTACTTCATAACTTTCTTTTTTCACCAATACCAAATCTGCCCAATACCCTTCTCTTATATATCCTCGCTGACTTACCTTAAAAATATCTGCCGGTGAATGACACATCTTTTGTACAATGTTTGGCAAGGTAATCATTCCTTTATCATAGAAATCTAACATTACAGGCAAAGCATGCTGCACCATAGGTCCTCCGGATGGTGCTTTGAAATAGGTCTGTTGTTTTTCCTGCAATGTATGAGGTGCATGGTCGGTTGCAATCACATCAATGGTATCATTTAACAACGCTTTCCACAAACCTTGTCGGTCAGTTTCTGATTTTACCGCTGGATTCCACTTAATTCGCCACTCTTTTTCAGGATATTGCATATCATTAAAAAACAAATGATGTATGCAAACCTCAGACGTTATTTTTTTATCTTTCGAAAGAATATCATTGCGAAATAAAGCCATTTCTTTCTCCGTGCTAATGTGTAAAACATGTAAACGTGTATTGTATTTTTCTGCCAATTCTACCGCCATACTGGATGACTTATAACAAGCTTCTGCATTTCTAATCAAAGGATGAACAGAAAAAGGAGGTTCGTTTCCATACTTTTCTTTTATGATTTGTATGTTATTTCTTATAGTTGCCTCATCCTCACAATGGGTTGCGATTAACATCGGACTCTCTTTAAAAATCGTACTTAATGTTTGTTGATTATCCACCAACATATTTCCAGTACTCGACCCCATAAAGATTTTTATTCCGCAAACTTCCTGTGGATTGGTCTTTAACACTTCTTCCAAATTATCATTGGTAGCTCCCATATAAAAAGAGTAATTTGCTAAAGATACCGCTTCCGCTCGCTTATATTTATCTTCCAGCCTTTCTTGTGTAACCGTTTGAGGCACAGTATTTGGCATTTCCATAAAAGAAGTAACCCCACCGGCAACAGCGGCCTTACTTTCCGAATAAATATCAGCTTTATGTGTTAACCCCGGCTCTCTAAAATGCACCTGATCATCAATTACACCCGGCAACAAAAAATCTCCTTCCCCATCTATCACTTTCTGGTATCGGGACTCATCAGGCTGCGTATCTCCCAATATTTCTTTAATCTTACCGGATGCTATCGCTAAACTTCCCGATTTGATTTGCCCTTCATTGACTATTTGCACGTTTTTTATTAGTATATTTTTCATCTGTTTATTTTTTTTGAATCATTAAGTTTTGTTTTTTCTATACTATTTTTATTTCAATGCTAAAATAGTACAATTAAAAGCAAATTTACATTACTTTTTGATAATATACAATTTTTGTTTCAGCGTTAAAATGGTTCGATTAAAGGTCAGTTTATCCAGTAAGGGATTATTAACACATACAACAGTTTCAATTCCAAAATGGTTCGATTAAAGGGAATTCACTTCAAGATAGTATCATGGTTTTGGTTTATGTTTCAATTCCAAAATGGTACGATTAAAATTTTATTAGAACCTGTTTCCGGGACGTACGAATGAAATTGAAATTAATGAGTTAATTTAACTGAAAAAAATATTACTAATTGATTTACCAGCTAATATCTAAAACCTAACACCTATAAAACACCCAAAATCCCACAACGAAAAAAAACAATTCTCAAACATATTATTTTTATTGCCAAAAGAATGTTTACTTTTGCAGTTCATAACATTTTGAGATAAAGTATATGAATAAAATACGTGTTGCTATCAATGGTTTTGGAAGAATTGGCAGGGTTACTTTCAGACAACTATTTGCCAATAAAAATATTGAAGTTGTAGCTGTAAATGATTTGACAGATGCCAAAAATTTAGCACATCTTCTTCGTTTTGATACTGTTCATCGTCAATTTCCGGGAGTAGTGGAACATCAAGACGGGAATTTGGTTGTTAATGGTCATTTGATAAAGGTGTTGAGTGAAAAAGATCCGGCAAAATTACCTTGGAAAGCCTTGGATATTGATGTGGTATTGGAATCTACCGGTAAATTTGTAAATAAAGACGATGCCTTAAAACATGTATATGATGCGGGGGCAAGAAAAGTCATTATTTCTGCACCGGCAAAATCGGATCAGGAAGATGTAAAATATGTGGTCTTGGGAATTAACGATGAGATTATTGACAGAAACGATGTGATCATTTCTAATGCCAGTTGTACCACAAATTGTGTTGCTCCGATGATTAAGATTTTGGATGATAATTGGGGCGTAGAAAATGCTTTCATCACCACAGTTCATAGCTATACCAAAGACCAAAACTTAATTGATGGTCCTCATCATGATTTTAGACGTGGAAGAGCTGCCGCAGAATCAATTGTACCTACAACTACAGGAGCGGCAAAAGCGGCTTCTCGCATTTTTCCTCATCTGAAAAACAATCTTGGGGGTGCCGGTATTCGAGTACCGGTTCCTGACGGTTCACTAACCGATTTAACCTGTACATTAAGGCTTCCGACTAATGAAAAGCAAATCAATCAAGCTTTTAAGGAAGCTGCGGAAGGTTATTTGAAAGGAATTTTGGAATATACTGAAGACCCTTTGGTGTCTATAGATATTCTTGGAAATCCTCACTCTGCAATTTTTGATGCTGAACTTACCGCTGTATTGGGAAACAAAAACCGCTTGGTAAAAATTGTTGCTTGGTACGATAATGAAATGGGATATGCTTCCCGATTGGTTGAGCTTATTGAAAAATTTGCATAGTGAAAATGCTTTTATTATTTTTGTATTTCATTTCAAACATGATATTATCAATCAATGGAAAATAGTGATTGGGAGGACAGCAAAGAGCTAATCGATAACTTTAAACGTATGGTAGAGGAGAATGCCTCTTACTTCTTTGATACTGATGAGTTTGAAGATATTATTGAATATTTTCTTTATACTTCGGATTTGGAGTATGCCAAATTATCAATAGATGCTGCGTTAGAGCAATATCCTAACAATTCATTTTTTATCCTAAAAAAAGCACATTTCAAGTTATTGAAACAAGACTATCAAGAAGCTCTTGATATCCTTGAAGATTTGGAACGTATCGACACCCAAAATCCGGATATTTATATGGTGAGGGGGGCTGTGTATAGTGCAATGGAAAAACACAAGAAAGCTATTTCGGAGTATAAACGAGCCATTGACGATGAAAATAGGGCTGATATTTATACAAGAATTGCTTTTGAATATGAAAATCTGAGAGATTATCATCATGCCATTATTTATTTGCGTAAAGCATTAAATATTAATGCAAATAATATTATTGCATTATACGATTTGACCTTTTTTTATGAAATTGTCAAAAAACAAGAACAAGGCATTATATTTTTTCAGTCTTTGCTTGACGAAAACCCTTATAATAAGGATATTTGGCATAATATGGGTGTTTTATATTCAGCTATTGGATTGTATGAAAAAGCCATTGAATCTTACGACTTTGCCATTACCATTGATGAAACTTTTGTTACGGCTTATTTGAATAAAGCCAGTATGTTTGAACATGAAGGAAAATTCCAAAAAGCCATTTTAACCTATAAGGAATTGCAACAATTTCATCCTAACACTCCTTTTATTTCATTCTCAATTGGAGAAAATTACACCTACTTGGATAAATATGAGGAATCTTTGGATTATTACAAACAATGCCTTGCTTTAGATGAGAATTATAGTGAAGCTCATGTTGGATTGGCGATTTCAAATAGTGAGTTAAAATCATTTGAAAAGGCATTATTTCACATCAATAAAGCCTTGGAAATAGAGCCTAATAATAGTGATTATTGGGCGGTGCAAGCCTTTATTTATTATCAAAAAAATGATTTGGACAAAACCTATGAATATTATGAGAAAGCATTGAGTTTTGACAATGTTATTTTTGATATTTTCATAGAATTTTCCGATATTTTATTTGATAATAAAGAGATTATATATGCCATAGAAATTATGGCAAGGGCAAATGAAAAGTTTAAAAACAATCCTGAAATATTATATCGATTGGCAGGATATTATTTGTTTTTGGGCGATAAAACCAAAGCATTGCCTATTTTAGAAGAAGCATTACAAATTGACTATTTGAACATTGATATTTTTTATGATATTGATAAAGATTTTATGAAAGATAAAGATGTGAATGCGTTGATTGAAAAATATATTGAGAAACCGGAAAATTAAAAAACATGATGAATTATCATTTACCGTATTTACCTGAAAGAGACGAAAAACCCAGAAAAAAAGGGCTGTGCATGTTAATGGATAAAGGTGCCAGTGTAGGGCAAGCCAAAGAATTGATTGACTCAGCAGCACATTTGGTGGATTTTGTAAAATTGGGATTTGGAACTTCCATAGTCACCAACAAATTGCAAGAAAAAATCAATCTCTACAAAGAAGCTAATATAAAAGTCTATTTTGGCGGCACATTGTTCGAAGCTTTTATCATTCGAGGTATGTTTGATGAATATGAAAAGTTATTGCAACAATTTGGATTAGAATGTGTTGAGGTAAGTGACGGTTCAATGAGTATGGAAGTAGAAGAAAAATGTCAGTATATATCCAAACTGTCGGAAAAATATCTGGTTTTATCCGAAGTGGGGTCAAAAGTAGCTGATGTTTCATTAACTTCGGAAGAGTGGATTAATAATATGGATAGAGAATTGAAAGCCGGTGCTGAATTTGTGATTGCAGAAAGCCGAGAAAGCGGCACAGTAGGCATCTATCATTCTGACGGTTCAGCAGATGTAGAGTTGATTGAAAAAATCCATGAGTCTATTCCTGAAAACAAAATTATTTGGGAAGCTCCGGCAAAATCTCAACAAGCTTGGCTTATCAAACATTTTGGGGCGAATGTAAACCTTGGTAACATTGCCTATAATGAAATTCATGCACTTGAAACCCTTAGATTAGGATTGAGAGGTGATACATTTTTTGAATTTTTACCGGACAATCTAAAAAACCGTAAGAAGAAATAATTTGGGAGAAGTTGGAAGACCGAAGCCTGAAGACCGAAGTGCGGTAGCCGGTCACTGTGCGTCAGCCGGTCACTGAGCGGAGTCGAAGTGGTGCAAAAGAATTATAAATGTTGAATGATAAATTGTGAATGAAAAGGTTGGAAGACCGAAGTGCGTCAGCCGGTCGCTGAGCGGAGTCGAAGCGGTGGGAAGGAAATTCACTCGATGTAACAAGTGTGATTAATGTTACACAAATGGTGTCAGATCGAGTAGGTTTGAGGAACGAAAACTATATCAAGAGCACAATGTAGAGATACAATGCATTGCATCTAAAATAGATAATATATAATCCAAAAATGCTAATAAAAAACACACCATTGTGAACGTAACGTAGTAGAGTGTGGCAATCTTCTTGCTAATCCATAAATGTTTTTTTAGTGTTTTACTGATAGATGGAGATTGCTTCGCTATGCTCGCAATGACGAGTACTAAAAGACGGAATTACCTAAAGGCTAAAGGCCAACAGCCAATAGCCAAAGAAAAAAACTCTGAGGGCTGAGAAATCTGTAAAATTTGGAAAAAATAATTGTTAATTGAATAAATATGAATCAATATCTTTCTTTACTATTAAAAGGCATGGCTTTAGGTACTGCCAATGTAATTCCGGGTGTTTCCGGAGGAACAATTGCTTTGATTACAGGCATATTCCAACGTTTAATCAATGCTATTAAATCTTTTAATTTAAAGGCTGTATCACTACTGTTTTCAGGAAAATGGAAAGCCTTTGTAAAACATACAGATTTGTATTTTTTATTGGCTTTAATGTCAGGCATATTGCTTGCTGTTATATCTCTTGCCAAAATTTTTGATTACCTTTTCACCAATTATCCAACCTTTATTTGGGCTTATTTTTTCGGATTGATTTTAGCTTCTGTTTTTTATGTGGGCAAACGTGTGGAAAAATGGAATGTTTCTACCATTATTCCTTTATTGCTGGGAATTGGCATTGCTGCAACTTTTACTTTCGTGAATCCGGCAACCGAAAACACAAGTTTTCTTTATTTGATGATTTGTGGTGTTGTTGCTATTTGCAGCATGATATTACCCGGATTATCAGGCTCTTTTGTGTTGATTTTATTGGGAAATTACAAATTAATCATGATTGATGCCATTAATCAATTAAGAATTGACATTTTATTACCGGTTGCTATCGGTGCCGGTGTTGGATTGATTGCCTTTTCACATTTCTTATCTTGGATATTAAAAAAATATTTTTCTCAAACCATTGCCTTACTAACCGGTTTTATTGTAGGCTCATTGAGTATATTATGGCCATGGAAAACAGAAATGTATTTGATGAATGACATCGGCGAAATCATATTAAAAAAAGGCGAAAAAGTTGTTACCGGATATCAATACAACATTCCAAATCAATTGGATATGAATTTATTAATTGCTATTGGACTAATTGGCTTGGGCATTTTATCGATTGTTATCATAGAGCGATTATCCGTTGCTAAATCAGAAGAAAAATAAATATGAAGGTTTATGGATTGATTGGTAAATCGCTCTCACACTCTTTTTCAAAAAACTATTTTGAACAAAAATTCCGTGCAAATCGGATAACAGATAGCCACTATGAGTTGTTTGAATTGCCTTCCATTGACCTTTTTCCAACATTATTAGAAAATACAAAAGACTTAAAAGGACTAAACGTTACCATTCCCTACAAAACTGCTGTGATACCCTATTTAGATGAGGTAGATACAGTTGCTTCATCCATTCAAAGTGTTAATACCATTTTGTTGGACAACGGAAAGAAGATTGGCTATAATACTGATGTTATTGGTTTTGAACACTCTTTGCTTCCATGGATTGGAAAAAATAACAACATCAAAGCCTTGATTTTGGGCAGTGGTGGTGCCGCAAAAGCCGTGAAATATGTGCTGCAAAAGCATCATATCGATTATAAAATTGTATCACGCACACCCAATTCAGAACAAATTTCCTACAATGAGATGAATAACTATATTACTGAATATCAAATTATTATAAACACTACTCCATTGGGTATGTTTCCAAATATTAATGACTTCCCACCCATAAATTATGCGTTAATTACACCAGAACATTATTGTTACGATTTAATTTATAATCCTAAAGAAACCCTTTTTCTATCCAAAAGCAAAGCATCAGGAGCATCCATCAAAAATGGATTGGAGATGTTAGAAATTCAGGCAGAAGAAGCATGGAAAATCTGGAATAAATAGATTAAGTAATTTTACCCAAAATTATATATTAAAAATTCTTCTATTTGTTATTTTTTTTAACTTTGTAGCCAATGAAAATGAAGTATAAAAAGTGCTTGTTTGATGGTTTAAACAAAGATTAAAAGACGAACTATTCAAACGCTCATTTAAAAAAATAAACTTATGAAAAAAACAGTATTCATTTCAATTTTATTATCAATATTGTTTTCTGTGACTTATGCAGATACAATTAAAAAAACGTACTATTTCAATCAACCCAACATCACAAAAATCAAAGATTACCATACGGTAGATTTTATGAATACCATGCAGATTGGAAAAAATGGCTCACCAATGCTTCCTTATGCAGCTATTAAGTTGCTATTACCTCCGGGACATGAAGCCGTTTCTATTTCATTTGTAAAAGAAAACAAGCAAACCATTAACGAAAAAATAAATTTATACCCAAAACAACCGGCTCAACCTTATTCAAAACCGGAAAAAAATGTGTTTACAAAAAATGAGGCTGTTTATGCAACCTCAACAACATATCCTGAGAAAGCATACAACAGTTATAGCACTCACTTTTTGCACGGACATGCTATCATGTTATCTGCATTTACGCCAATTGAATATATTCCTTCTAAGCAGGCATTAACTTTTTATCAAAAGGTAACGGTAATTGTAGAAACAAAACCGTCTGCAAAAGCAGAAAAAGCCTTACAATTATTACCTTCAACTCGTAAAGAAAAAGAAATTAAAGACTACGTACAAAATCCAAACAATACTTCATTATACAGTTACAAAAACGCCAAATCATTTGGCTATGATTATTTAATGATTACTACTTCTGAGTATGCAACGGATTTAGACACATTGGTTTCTTTTTATGCTGACAGAGGTTTTAAAAGCAAAATCGTTACATTAGATGAAATCAATAGTGAAATGGAGGGTGTAGACACACCGGAAAAAATGAGAAACTATATTATTCAAGAGTATCAAAATTATCAAATAGAATATGTGCTGTTAGGTGGAGATGCTGATGTTGTTCCTTATCGTGGATTTTATTGTCAAGTACAGTCTTCTTCGATTTACGAAGATGATGGTATTCCTGCAGATGTTTATTTTTCTGGATTAGACGGTAGTTGGAATGATGATGGAGATGACAAATGGGCAGAACCTGAAGAGGATGATTTATTATTGGAAGTTTCTGTATCACGTATGCCTTTTAGCAATCATTCAGAATTGGAGAGTATTTTACACAAAACTCTTACTTACCAATCCCAACCAATTTTGGGAGAGCAAAAGAAAGAGTTTTTTGCAGGAGAATTTTTATATGAAGATCCTGAAACCTGGGGTTCTCAATATTTAGAATTACATATTGGCTTTCATGATGATAATGGATATGAAACACAAGGATTTACAGAAGATTATGATATTCAAAAATTATATGCTGTAGAAGTGGGTGAATGGTCTTCAGGCACATTAATGAGTATTGTAAATACCGGAAAAAATTTATTGTATCATACAGGGCATGCCAATGAAAATACAGTAATGCACTTATTTACTTACGAAGTAACCAACGAGAATTTCTCCGGAGCAAATGGTACTGATCATACTTATACAAATGTTTATACTCATGGATGTATTTGCGGTTCATTTGATGCTAGTGATTGTATTGGCGAGACAATGGTGAAAATTGACAATTTTGCGGCTTCTTTCATTGGAAACTCAAGATATGGATGGTTTAACGAAGGACAAACTGAAGGTCCATCTCAACATATCCACCGAGAATTTACCGATGAATTGATTCGAAATAAAAATATCCACATTGCAAATGCACACAAAGCCTCTAAAACTGATACTGCTCCTTGGGTAGAAGCCGATGGGCAGCATGAAGAAGGGGCTTTACGTTGGTGTTTTTATGATTGTAATGTATTGGGCGAACCTGCTATGATGTTATGGACAGACAATCCTATAGACTACAGTGTAAATTATCCAAATGCTTTTCAATTAGGCGTACCTTCAATAAATGTAGATGTACATGTAAATAATCAACCTATTGAAAATAGTAGAGTTGTGTTAAAACAAGGTAATACAATTTTAGGAATAGGCATAACCGATGAAAATGGACAAGCAACAATAGAAATCGATACTAATTCGGAAGTTATTGGCGATGCAAAATTATATGTTTCAGGAAATAATATGTTATTGCAAACATTTGACACTTCAATTATTCCTAATGAGGGAAGTTATCTGACATTGGCAGACTATGATATAGAAAATGAAAACCCTTATAATCATGTTTTTAATGGAGAAACAGTAGATATGAGTGTAATTGTGGAAAATTGTGGGGTATTGGGTGTAACAGATGTGCAAACTAAATTAGATGTACTGATAAATTGCTGTGCAACTTTAAATGATGATACAGAAGAAATCGCATCCATTGACGGAGAAGCAACTGTAGAATTGAACAATGCGTATAATATTACTATAGATGAGATTATAGAAGATCAAACTGAAATTCCATTGATAATACAGTTTGAAGCTGGTGATAAAAATTGGGAATCTATTTTTACCGTTAAAGTAGATGCTCCAAAACTTGAAATTGGAGGGATGACTATCAATGATGAAGATGGAAACAACAATGGTATAATTGATTCGGGAGAAACTTTTGAAATTACAATTCAAAACCTCAATATCGGACATAATTCTATTGAAGGACTCACTGGAGAACTTACTGTCAATTCATCAGATATTTCAATATCAGAAGCTCAACATCTTGATGGATTAAATCCAGGAGAAACTAAACAAACCATCTATACAGTTACCACATCCGAAACACTTGAGGAAGGCTCTATCATTGAATTTACTTATCATTTGACAAGCGATAATGGCTATGCAAAAGATAAAACATTTATTCAATCTGTTGGATTAATCACAGATGATTTTGAAACCGGAGATTTTAGTCTTATTGCCTGGGATTTATCCCATCCTAATCCATGGATTATTACAAATAATAATCCATTTGAAGGAGATTATTCTGCTTCGTCTAAACAAATAGAAAATAATCAAGAATCTATATTGAGAATTAGTGTAAATGTATTAAGAGATGATACCATTTCTTTTATGAGAAAAGTTTCATCCGAAGAAGATTTTGATATATATACTTTCTCTATTGATGATGTTGAAAAAGAATATTGTTCGGGAAATAAAGATTGGGCTAGAGTATCTTTTCCTGTAAGTAGTGGAGAACATGTTTTTAAATGGACATACAGAAAAGATATTTCAACATCAAGTGGAGAAGATAAAGCATATATTGATATGGTTAAATTTCCACCTTCTCTTTTCCCAATAAGCACAACAGATATTGTAACAAATTCATCTAATTTACGCTTTTATCCTAATCCTGCAAGAAATATTTTAAATATTGACGGCATTAGTGATGATATTGATTCTTTTGAAATTTACAATGTACAAGGCATACTTGTAAAAACAATATTAAATACTGATAAACAATTAGTTGTAAACGTAAATGATTTAGAAAAAGGGTTATATATGATTGTAGTAAATCAAAAAGAAAAACAAGAACAACATAAAATAATCATATTTTAAGTAAAAAATATCCTGAAAGATTTTGCTTTTTTATAGAATATCTGTACTTTTGCAATCCCTTTTGGGAACGATTCCGTAGCTCAGCTGGTAGAGCAACGCCCTTTTAAGGCGTGGGTCCTGAGTTCGAATCTCAGCGGGATCACAAAAAAGCATCGTTATAATTTTTATAACGGTGCTTTTTTTATGAAATCATTTTTATATCATTACCAAATTATAACATATCCAAGATTCATTTAAATATTCTACAGGATTATTCCCAAATCTTGATATGAATAATATTATTGCATTTGAATAATAGGTATTCAAATGCAATAATATTTTTATCTAAAACACAACTTTTGAGAATGATTCGGAATGCTCTCTATTTTTCAACATTTAGAAAAAAAGCATAAAAAAAACCAAACCCTGTATTTGGATTTGGTTGTGGGGGGAGGAGGATTCGAACCTCCGAAGGCTTCGCCAACAGATTTACAGTCTGCCCCATTTGACCGCTCTGGAATCCCCCCCTTTTTTTCTTGCGAAAAAAAAGAGCCGATGGACGGATTCGAACCGCCGACCGGCTGATTACAAATCAGCTGCTCTGGCCAACTGAGCTACATCGGCATTACAATATGCTGTAATGATTAAAAGCGATTGCAAATTTACGTTTTTTTTCATTAATAGCAAGTTTTCCATAATAAAAATTGAAGAAAAAATATTTTTTCTTATCAAAATAGCTACTAAAAAACGTAGAACTCAAAGATTAAATCAATATAAAATAATTCCTGAAAACTGTAAATCAATTATTTATGATTTTCTTGCAGTACAAAAGCTTTTTTAGAAAAATTTTCTTTAAAATGGAAAATCATCACTATTATTGTCATCTCCTTTTTCTTCAGGAGCAGCATAAGGTAATTCGTCAGCACCTGGTAATGGAATATCTGCCGGTGCTCCTCCCGAAGATTGATTGTCTGCTTTTTCTAAACGCCAGGCTGTAACATCTGTATACCAACGCTCATTGTATTCTCGACTTTCTATATTGATTGAGGCTTTGATTAAATCTCCCGTTTTGAAATTTTCTAATAATTTGGCTTTATCATTCCATAGATTCATACAAATTTTTCTGGGATACATTTCATCAGTTTCTATCACAAAACCTTGTTTTAACCAACGTCCATTTTTCCCTTCTCCGGATTGCTCTTCTAATACCTTAAATAATTTTCCTTCTACTTCTAAATTCATTTTGTAATGTGATTAATATTATAATTTTATTTCTTTTCTGTTTAAAAGTACAAAATTAAACATTCATTTCAATTTTCACATACATTAATAGATATTCTCTAAAATTATTTTTAATCATGTGAACAACCGTTCTCAAGGCAGTTATTGGATTTTATTTTTTTTAATTGTTATCCTTCACATCTACTTTTTTATTTTTTACACTCAATAAAGTATCATTTTTCCGTGCATTTAGTTTTTTTCTTATAATATCGGCATAATATATTACACCCGTTTTATTTAAATGACTGGCATCCGACATGAAATTCGGGTTTACATAATCCATTAAAAAATTTATGTGATACCGATGCTTTAACTTTTGAAGTGTTTCTGAGAAGAAGTCGTAATATTCAGTACTTACTTTTTCTTTGTATTTTTCATGATGGGGTAAAGATAAAAGAACAAGATTTACATGATGAACGCTGCATAAACTATCTATCTTGTATAGGTAAGTTCTTTGAGAATAGCATAATTTATCTTCATTTTTCTTAATCGCATAGTGCATATCAAACGTTTTGTTGATAATTTCATTACCGGGATTTTTATTGGTTGAAGATTTAAATCCTCCCCAATCCGGTTTAGAATAAACACCTAAAATAAATTCGGATTGCAATAAATCTTTAAAATGAGCGATAAAATCATCATTGTCAAATAATTGGATAAAGTATAGGTATCTTTTAAGACTTTTCTTCCCTTCAGGAAAATTGATATCGAAAAGCCTATTATACACCGGCGCAAAATTATGGATTGATACCCCTAAAACAACCGTATTTATTGTATGATTTTTATTTTTAAATATATTAAGTAGCTTATTGTATGTGAAATAATAATGTTCACCTGAACTTGCTATGTTTTTACCATTTTCGGTAATTAAATCCCCGTTAAGTCTCTGTATTTGAGAATCCCCCATTAGTAAACATTCATATTGAGATAATTGTCTTAATTCAGAATCCACCTTTATTTTTGAAAAATGATATACGACAAAAGTCAATATCAAAAACAAAAATAGCGGTATGATAAATGTTATTATTCTAATCCCAAATCGTTTCATATAAATAAGTTTATCAACACTTTGTTGATATTTTATAAAATACTGATTATTAATATTTCATCTAAAATTGAAAATATATAAACTCCTGTTCCTGACCATTAAACCAAAATATTGCAATGATAATAACATAATACATTGCATATCTTAGTGGTCGTTTCCATGTAACTCCCAAATGCTGTATAGCATATTGCCGTTCTCTCCCAACCCATTCTATCAAAACAAAAACACCTGTAATCAAAAGAATGATTAATGCATTGGTTATATAAGGAAATTCAGGCATCTCAAAAATAGAGGGCGACAACATTCCTGAAATATAACGAAAAGCATGTGGTATATTTTCAGCCCTGAAAAATATCCACGCAAAAACAGTCAGACTAAATGTTAGTAACATCATTGAAAACTCTTTTAAACTTGGAAACAGTTTCCCTTGTGCTACTATTCCTATGTGATTTCGGTTACTTCCGGTTAATAAAAGTGGGAGGAAATAAATTGCATTTAATGCTCCCCAAAACACAAATGTCCAATTTGCACCGTGCCAAAATCCACTGACAATAAAGATAACAAATGTATTTCTAATTTTCATCCATTTGCTACCACGACTGCCTCCCAAAGGAATATAAAGATAATCTCTAAACCATGTGGAAAGAGAGATATGCCAACGTCTCCAAAATTCCGCAATATCTCTTGAAAAATAAGGGAAATTAAAATTTTGCATTAAATCAAAACCAAAAAGTCGAGATGTGCCTATTGCAATATCTGAATAGCCTGAAAAGTCACCATAAATCTGAAAAGTAAAAAATATTCCCCCTAACAAAAGTGTACTACCGTTCATATCTGCCGAATGATTAAAAATCATATTAGCATATTCGGCACAATTATCTGCAATAACAATTTTCTTAAACAACCCCCACAATATTTGGCGCATTCCATCAACCGCCTTTGAATAATCAAAAGTCCGTTTGCTATAAAATTGAGGAAGTAAATGAGTTGCTCTTTCAATGGGTCCGGCAACTAATTGAGGAAAGAAACTTACAAATGCCGAAAACGCGATAAAGTCTTTTGTTGGTTTGAGTTTTCGTTTATAAACATCAATGGTATAACTCAATGTTTGGAAAGTATAAAAACTAATCCCAACAGGTAAAATAATCTTTAATGAATTAGCATGTATTTTTGCTCCAAAAAATGAGAATACAGTAACAAAATTGTCAAGAAAAAAGTTGTAATACTTGAAAAACCCTAAAAATCCGATATTGACTGAGATGCTTACCCAAAGTAAAATTTTTCTTTTTACTTGATTGTCTTCATTTAATAGTTTTCGCCCCACCAAATAATCAACTATGGTACTAAATAATATTAGTGATAGAAAACGCCAATCCCACCAACCATAAAAGATGTAACTTGCAACTACAATCAACAGGTTTTGAAGCTTTAGGTTTTTATTCGTTACAAACCAATAAAGTATAAAAACTACAGGTAAAAAAATAGCAAAATCAATCGAGTTAAAAAGCATTCTTTTGGTTTATCTTTTAATCAGCTTTCGATATGGTTAACTTTTCAATGGTTACATCCTGTTTCCCTTGCACATAAATATTTATCCAGTTGTTTTCTGTACTTTTCCAACCTTTATGAGTAGAAAAGTCAATAATATATTGTTTTTCTATATTGCCTTGTGCAACAATCACTACTCCCCCATTCTTTTGTTCACCTTTACCATAATTGATAAACAATTTTGCAGAATTACTTCCATTATTTTTAATCTTCAAAATCAAAAAGTTCGCGGTACGTTGCGCAAAAGTTAAAGACTCAAATGCCAATTTGTTTTCAGAACCACCTATAAGTACTTTTTCTTGGGCAACCACTTCTCGTAAACGGTGTGTTTCTAAATATGTATTGATTTGCTCAATCATTTTGGTTGGATAAGGTTCTTCCGGATTAATTACTTGTGCCTCTTCATATTTTTCAATGGCTAAATTAAATATTTTCTTTTGCTTATAAGCATCAGCATCTTTAATTACAGCATTATATTGCCTCAACATCTCTTGTCTAATTGCCTCTAACTTTGTTTCTGCTTCTTTCGTTAACGTCAGCAACTCTTCATTTTCGGGCTTAATTTCTTTTGCCATATTGAATTTTCCCAATGCTTCTTTGTATTTTTCTTGATTAAGATAACGCTTCCCTTCATTGACAATAGATGTAAATTGAGCAGACAATTTTTCTATTTCCGCTTCCGCTAATGTGATTTGTTTTTCCGGATATTGCTCGTCACTTTTTATAGACAACGCCTTTTGATAGGCTTCAATAGATTGGTTAAAAGACTTTTCAGCAAACAATTTATCTGCCACAGCAATTTGTTGATCATATTGTTCCTGTTCGGATTGCAATTTCTTCAACTCCTCTTCTATAGCTTTGATTTTTTCTTTCGGATAAGTTTCCTCCGGATAAATTTTCAATGCTTTTTCATAATTATCCTTTGAAAGTGCAAAATTTGCTTTGGCAAATAATTGATCTCCATCTTCAATCAATTGATCATATTCTGCTTTCTTTGCTTTTATGGCTGCTATTTCCGTATTTGCAATTTCCATTTGACTTTTGGCATGTGCATCTTCCGGTTGTATTTTTAAAGCTTCTTCATATAATGCCAAAGCTTCTTCATACAACTTTTTATTAAGTTTTATATCCGCATCTTTTACCAACTTCTCAAATCTATCCTTTTCCGCCAATTGTGCTTCAAAAACCGCTTCGATTTTCTCTAACTGTTCCTTTGGATATTTCTCATCCCCGAACATTTGCAATGCAGATTCATAGGTCTGCTTAGCGGTTTCGTAATCCTTAGCTTCAAATTTTGCATCGGCTTGTACGATTAATGCTTCATATTCTTTTCGTTTAGCCGCTTGCTGTGCAAAAATGTCATCAATCTTTTTCAATTGTACTTTTACATGTTCACTTTCGCTATCAATCGCCAATGCTTTTTTATAGGTTTCTGATGCGTCTTGATAATTTTGTTTATTAAAAGCTTTATCCGCATCTTTTACCAACTTCTCAAATCGGTCTTTTTCTCATCGGCTTGTACGATTAATGCCTCATATTCTTTTCGCTGAGCCGCTTGCTGAGCAAAAATATCGTCAATCTTTTTTAATTGTGCTTTTACATGCTCGCTTTCACTGTCAATGGCCAATGCTTTTTTATAGGTTTCCGATGCATCCTGATAATCTTCTTTTTTGAATGCCTTATCTGCATCTTTTACCAACTTCTCAAATTGATCTTTTTCTGCTAATTGAGCTTCAAAAATGGCTTCGATTTTCTCTAACTGTTCCTTTGGATATTCCTCATTCTCGAACATTTGCAACGCAGATTCATAGGTCTGCTTAGCGGTTTCGTAATCCTTAGCTTCAAATTTCGCATCGGCTTGTACGATTAATGCTTCATATTCCTTGTGTTTGGCGGCTTGCTGTGCAAAAATGTCATCAATCTTTTTCAATTGTGCTTTTACATGTTCACTTTCGCTGTCAATGGCCAATGCTTTTTTATAGGTTTCTGATGCGTCTTGATAATTTTGTTTATTAAAAGCTTTATCCGCATCTTTTACCAACTTCTCAAATCGGTCTTTTTCTTTTGCTGAGCAAAAATGTCGTCAATCTTTTTCAATTGTGCTTTTACATGTTCACTTTCACTATCAATCGCCAATGCTTTTTTATAGGTTTCCGATGCGTCTTGATAATCCTCCTTTTTGAATGCCTTATCTGCATCTTTTACCAACTTCTCAAATCTATCTTTTTCCGCCAATTGAGCTTCAAAAATCGCTTCAATTTTCTCTAACTGCTCCTTTGGATATTTCTCATCTCCAAACATTTGCAATGCAGATTCATAGGTCTGCTTAGCCGTTTCATAATCTTTAGCTTCAAATTTTGCATCGGCTTGTGCGATTAACGCTTCATATTCCTTGCGTTTGGCGGCTTGCTGTGCAAAAATGTCGTCAATTTTTTTCAATTGTACTTTTACATGCTCGTTTTCGTTGTCAATGGCCAATGCTTTTTTATAGGTTTCTGATGCGTCTTGATAATCTTTTTTGTTAAAAGCTTTGTCCGCATCTTTTACCAACTTCTCAAATCGGTCTTTTTCGGCTAATTGCGCCTCAAAAATGTCTTCAATTTTCTCTAACTGCTCCTTTGGATATTTTTCATCCCCAAACATTTGCAATGCAGATTCATAGGTCTGTTTAGCCGTTTCATAATCTTTGGCTTCAAATTTTGCATCGGCTTGTGCGATTAATGTTTCATATTCTTTTCGCTTGGCTTCAGATTGAGCTAATCTATTATCAATTTTTTCAATTTGTGTTGTTGGATAAACCTCATTAGGCTTTATTGCCAGTGCTTTTTGATAAGTTGTTTTGGCATTTTTCCATTGGCTATTTTCAAATAAACTATCTGCTTTGGCAATATTTACCTTGTAATCGATCTCCAATTCAACTAATTTTTTCTCAACAATAGCAATTTGCTTAGGCGGATAGGTTTTTTCCGGATAAATTTTTGCTGCATTTTCATATAACTTTTTAGCATTTAACCATTTTTCTGCGGTTAAAGCCCTATCACCTTGCTCAATATACTGTTGATAGCGTTCTGCTTTAGAAGCCGCTTCTGCCATGGCAGGATCAATCTTCGCAATCATATTGATTGGGTACTTCTCTGTTGGGATAATTTCTAATGCCTCTTGGTAAGCTAATTTAGCTTCCTTAAAATTTTTACCCATATACAAACTATCACCCCTATCTACAAGCTTTTGATACTGTTCCTTTTGGCGTTTTTCTTTTAAGAAAACCGTATTAATTTTTTCAATTTGTTTTTTGGGATATTTTTCTTCCGGTTTAATAACAGAAGCCGTTTGATATAATTTTAGTGCACTTTGATACGATTTTTGTTTAAAAAAACGATTGGCATTTTCCAAAGCTTTATTATAATTATCGTCTCTTTCGTTTTGCTTCTCTACAAATTTGTTAAGCTGTTTTACTTTTTTTAAAACCTCTGCATCTCGCGGTCTTATTTCCAAAGCTTTTGCATAATATTTTAATGCTTCATCATATTGAAAATTATTCATCAACTCATCCGCTTTCTTTTTTGCATCTTGATAGGCTTTTTCTTCAACAGGGTCTTTGTAAAATTTTCTAATTTCATCCAATTTCATTTTAGGATATGATGAATTCGGATTAAACCGCAAAGCCTCTTCAAATGCTTTTTTAGCTTGTGGATATTGCTTTTTCGCCAAATAATCTTGCCCGGCTTTTAACGCTTCGGCATAATTTCCTTTGGAGTGATAAATATCAGTAGAAGTTGCCGGAATCTGCAAAGAATCCGTTTGCGCATGGACTTGAAAGCCCAAAAAACATAGAAAAATAAAAAAAATTAGTCGAGATGGTATTGTATATATATGCATATTTTTATTTCAATTATCAATAACGTTATATAACCTAAAATCCGCAAATGGATTTCTATTATAAAGCCGAACAGAATATTAATTCACTTTTTTAATCGTCGGCTTTTGGCTTGTCTATCTTTGTTTTTCTGTCTTCTTCTAACTCAACATTCAAAACTATTTAAGCTCTCTATAACGAAAACATTTTCGGATTTTAGGTATAACGAATATTTATGTGAAAGATTATAGTATAACTAAAAAAAAATCAAAACATGTATGATTAACTTAAAATTCTTGTGAATAGTATATAAAATTTGCATGTGTATTTTTATTGTAAAGCCTAAAAATCAACAATCTAAAAATTAGTTTTATAAATCAATAACTGTAAAATGATTATTCAGCAAGTCAATTAGTAGGAGTTTATTATACAATGGTTCTCCCATATTGGTAATAATTTTTATGGCTTCCATGGCTTGTATAGAACCAACTACACCTGGTAATGCACCAATCACACCAACAGGTTGAGAGAAAGGAATTTCTTTGGCAGGAAGAGGAAATAAGTCAATATAGCGTTTCCCAATTAATCCGTTAAAAATAGAAACTTGCCCTTTAAAACCCTCTATACTACCATAGATATAGGGTTTCTTTTGCTGATAACACATTTCATCAATTACATATCTTGTGGCAAAATTATCACAAGCATCTACTACCATATCAAAGTTTATGATAATATCATTAGCATTTTCTTGAGTTAGTCGTTTATTATAGGTAATAACCTTACAATTGGGATTTTGTTCTTGTAATTTCTGGTAAGCAATCTTGATTTTTTCTTTTCCGATATCAGCATCCTGATACAAGATTTGTCGTTGCAGATTACTTGACGAAACTGTATCATCTTCGATAATGCCAACTGTTCCCACTCCTGCAGCGACTAAATAAAGCAATATCGGACTACCTAATCCGCCGGCACCTACTACCAATACTTTGGCATTTTTTAGTTTCAACTGTTCTTTTTCTGAAAAATCATCCAATAACAAATGGCGTGAATATCGTTCTTTCTCGTTGTTGCTTAACATCTTACATCCAATTATTCCAATCTTGCCAAACCACTTCATACCCCATTGCTTTAATGGCTTTTTCCATTTCTTCGGGCGTTCTATTATCATCAATACTGAATTGCTCTAACGCTTTATTTTGATGAGCATATCCGCCGGGTTCGGTACTGGAACCGGCACTCATTGAGGTTACACCCAAAGGCAGGACATTATCCCTGAATTTTTGACTTTCCCGAGTAGATATTGAAATCTCGGCATCCCGATTCCATAATCGATAAGCACAAATCAGTTGCACCATTTCTTTGTCGGATATAGGATAGTTAGGCTGAAAACCACCTTCTGCCGGACGTAAACGCGGCATAGATATAGAGTATTTGGTTTTCCAATAATTTTTTTCCAAATAATGAATGTGCAAGGCTGTAAAAAAGCTGTCTGTACGCCAATTTTCCAATCCTAATAACACGCCTAATCCAATTTTTTGGATATTTGCATGTCCAATTCTATCCGGTGTTTCAAGTCGATATCTGTAATCAGCCTTTTTACCTCTAACATGGTATTTATGATAGTTTTTTTCATTGTATGTTTCTTGATAAATACAGACAAAACTAACGCCTGCTTGTTGCAATCGCACATACTCTTCATAATCCAACGGTTGTACCTCTATGGCAATTTGCGAAAAGTCATCTCTTAACAAATCGCAGGTTTTTACAAAGTAATCTACATCTGCTTTGTGTGACGATTCGCCGGATACCAAAAGAATATGCTTGTATCTCAATTTTTTGATAGCTTCAATTTCCTCTTGTATTTCATCAAAAGACAGTACTTTCCGTTTAATCTGATTAGAGCTGCTAAATCCGCAATATGTACAAGAATTTTGGCAATAGTTAGATACATACAACGGAATGTAAAGCTGAATGGTATTGCCAAATCGTTCTAATGTATTTTTATTGGAAATAACCGCCATATCTTCGAGAAATTCTGCTGCTGCAGGCGAAATTAATGCCGCAAAATCATCCAGAGAGCGGTGAGATGCATTCAATGCATCAATGACATCATTTTTTGTTTTGTCATAAATAGATTGTTCCACCTCTTCCCAACGATAAGGCTGCATATAATCATAAAAAGTCTTTGACATGTCACTAATCATTTAGAAATGAAGTTAAAGGTGAACTTTTTTGAGCCACATGTGATGTTTTTCCGATTTTAGCTTCATAAGCCATTCTTCCGGCTTCTACTGCCATTTTAAAGGCTTTTCCCATACTTACAGGGTCTTTTGCCACGGCAATGGCGGTATTTACCAATACAGCATCAGCACCTATTTCCATGGCTTTGGCAGCATGCGAAGGGGCACCAATTCCAGCATCGACTACCACAGGAACATTGCTTTGTTCGATGATAATTTCGAGCATATCCAATGTTTTTAACCCTTTGTTACTGCCAATAGGTGCTCCCAATGGCATTACTGTAGCGGCACCTGCATTTTCCAAACGTTTGCAAAGCACAGGGTCAGCTTGAATATAAGGCAATACCACAAAGCCCATTTTTGCCAATTCTTCGGTGGCTTTTAGGGTTTCTATCGGGTCGGGAAGTAGATATTTAGGGTCAGGATGAATTTCTAACTTCAACCAATTGGTATTTAATGCTTCACGAGCTAATTGTGCGGCAAAGATAGCTTCTTTGGCATCTCTAACACCTGACGTATTTGGTAATAAAGATATGTGTGGTGCTTTAAGATGTTGCAAAATATCATCATTTTCATTGTTTACATCCACTCTTTTCAATGCCACGGTAACTAACTCCGATTCTGATGCAATAATGGCATCTTTCATGAGAGGATTGTTCGAAAATTTTCCGGTACCGGTAAATAGTCTCGAATTAAACGTTTTATCTGCTATTATTAAAGGTCTCATTTCTCTGTTTTTTATTGGAAATTAATGATTTGTAAATGAAAAAACATTTTCCTTTTTCACACTTCACTTTCCATATTTATTTTTAAGGCTATTAACACTTTCCTAATAACCCTTTATCAATTGATTTTTAAAATTTTATATTTAAAATTAATCGCAAGAATTTACAATAATATAATCCTGTAATTTTATTTTTCATTACAAAGATAACAGATTTTTTATTCATAATTATTGCCTGTTTGGCATTTTCTTATGAAATCAAAAAGCATATCAATTATAAATTATACTGACACATCAATTTGCTGAATAATTTCTTCAGATTTTAATGTCATTGATGGGCTGTTTTTTATATAAGACGATAGAGCAATACCATGAATACCCATTTTTAATAAAGGTGCAATATCTTCTGATGTAATGCCTCCAATGGCGTATATAGGTATTTGGATGTCTTTTTCTTTCATTTTTAGCATTAAAGCCTCATATTCCGATAATCCTAAAATTGGACTTAATACTTTTTTAGTAGTAGTGGTTCTAAATGGTCCTACTCCAAAATAGTCCACTCTTTTTTGATAATTTCTTTCAATATCCTGAAATGTATTGCAAGTAGCACCGATGATTTTTTCTGCTCCCAATATTTTTCGAGCTTCTAACGGACAAATATCCTTTTTACCCAAATGAACACCATCAGCATCTACAGTTTTAGCGATTTCTACATTGTCATTGATGATGAAAATGGCATTATATTGTCGGCAAATCTCTTTGATGACTATGGCTTTCGATAAAAAATCAGCTTTTGAGGCTTCTTTCATTCGAAGTTGCACCCATTTGATGCCACCTTGGCAAACGGCTTCCACTTGTTCTTCGTATGAGATATTAGCATCAATATCTGTGATATATTGTACTCTAAAGTTTTGTATGTTTGTTTTCATTTTTTCTTTGCTTTTGGTTATTAGCCTTTGGTTTTTGACTGTTTTAGATGCAAAGCATTGCATCTCTACATTGTTCAATCAACTTTCTTTGGATTGAGTAATAATTTTTTGAATGGTTTTAAATCGTTTAATAACTTGTTTTTCATCTTCCCAAATATATCCCAACAAAGCTACCCCTTTAAAACCAATTTCAATGGCTGTTGATATGTTTTTTTCAGCAATTCCACCCAATGCATATATATTTTGTCGGGTTTCTTTCAAATAAGATTTAATCTCTGATAAATCAAAAGCACTATTGTAGCCTTTTTTGGAAATACTGTTGAAAATAGGACTTAAAAAGCAATAATTCAGTGTCATTTTGATATCATCAATTTCTAAAAAAGAATGACATGAAGCCGAAATATGTTGATATGTATTTGAATCGTCAAACATAGATTTAGTTTTTGAAGTTAGATGAATTCCTTTTAAATTCCATTTATCTACTAAATCATAATGACTATGTAAAACAATCCGGTTTCTATAATTTACATCAATTGCTTTGATAAAATGACGAAGTAAATCAGCATCAGCATCCGGTTTTCGGAGATGCAAAACTTCCAATCCATTATCAAATAACTGATTACAATAATCTGTTTCTTTATCAAAAAAATGAGGTGTGGTAATGACAACTGTTTTTATCATTATTTGTATTTATTTGATTTTTGGTTATTATACTTCAACTTTGCTTGGTCATTTTGAGTACTTCAGCTTTGCTCAGTAACCGCAAAGTTGAAATGTGATGTGTTGAGCGAAGTCGAAATACAGTGACCAATTAACCTTAGTTTTGGGTAATCTTAGATTAATTACTCATTACTAATTCAAAATTATTAATTGTTTACCCTCCTTGTGTTGCTTTGATAATAAGTATTTTACTTCCATCTTTAATAATTGTTTCCGCCCACTCTTTTTTAGGGATTACTTTTTGATCAATTGCTACAGCAATACCATCAGTTATTATTTGATTTTCATTTAATAACATCAATAATGATATATCCGGATTACACACTATTTTTTTATCATTAATATATACTTGCATACTTGAATTTTTAACATTTTGAAAGGCAAAGTTAATAATGATTTTTATATGGATTATTCATAGGTAAAAAACAACTGATTGTCTCTTTTTAAAATAAACTAAATTTTATTTAGCTTTCTTCTGTAAATTAAACAAACGCATTTTTATAAAATTTTCGGTTTTCTTATCCAATGTTATGGTTCTGTTTTCTAAAAAATATTTATAAAAATAAATAGCCTTATCATATTGATATTTTTGCTCATAAGTTTCAGCAATGCGAAAAAGGATGTTAATATTATCTTGTTTGTTGAGGTGAACATCATTCGTATTGGATGCAATGATATTTTTTATATTATCTTTTTGTAGGAGATGTTCCATTTTTTCATTTTTCTCAATTAACCGCTCCACGTTTTTTAAATCATTCAAATCCTGAAATAACATTTTAGCTTCAAGTTTTGCTTTTTTATAATATTGATCAACTAATTTAATAGCTGATTTTTGGTTAGTTATATTTTTTAATTTACGGTTTAATTCAAGATTATTTTTCCGATAAACATCCAAATATAAATTGATGGTAAGTAGTGAGAGGATATCTTTATTCAGAAAATAACAAGAACGGTGCTTATTGAAAAGGGTTTTGGCACTAAAAATGGATTGATTATTTGTGTTATCAAATATTTTTTCTAACAAGTAATAGATAGATAATTGGTATAATTCTGATTGATAAATACTTTGATTTACGTCTTTTATTTCTTCTGGAGACACACCGAAAAACGTATAATCATCATCATCAGATATAGTTCCTGTTTTTAAATTGTAATTATACACAGTAGATAAAGGTAATATTTCATGCGTTTTTTTATCACAAATCTTTATTAATAATTGTTTGTTTTGTGCATTTGTATATCCTATGAAACAAAATAAAATGGTAATAATGATAGCCTGTCGCATGTTGAATAGTATTTTATGATTAGTGTTAAATGAGTTTGTTGTAGATTTTATGTTTAATACATCAAAAATAAAGAAAATTTTTCATTTTTCTAAATCAGAAAAAATAACAAAATAAAATTCAAGCACTTGAAAAGCAAATTAAAAACAATTTAACAAACAAGTAGCTTATAATTAAATGATTTAAAAAATGAAGGGTTATTTATTGACGAAATATTTTAAAAATTGCATTTTTCGTCAATAAATGGTAGTTTTGCAAAAAAGAATGATGATACAGCGAGAAATATATCTACAAAAACTGCGAAAACTTAAAGATCAAAACCTGATAAAAGTGATTACAGGTGTTCGTAGAAGCGGAAAGTCCACTCTTTTAGAAGCCTTTAAAAACGAACTTGTTGTACAATGGGGTATAGCAAAAAAACAGATTATTTTTTACAATTTTGAAGAGCGAGAAAATCTTATTTTTACCAATTGGACAGCTCTTTATGATGAAATTATTAAAAATATAGTGCCCGAAAAAAGATATTATATCTTTCTTGATGAAGTGCAGTTAATTACTGATTTTGAAAAACTTATCAATGCTTTATTTGTAAAAAAAAATATAGACTTATATGTAACAGGCTCAAATGCTTATTTGCTTTCAAGTGAGTTAGCCACACTTTTAACAGGTAGATATATCGCTATTAACATGCAAACTTATTCGTTTAAGGAATTTGTTTTGGCCTACGGAAATGAGCAAAACGTTGACCGATTGTTTCGAAAATATCTTAATGAAAGTTCGTTCCCGGAGGCGGTTACGCTTGCAAAAAACAGCAATGATTTGGTAAATGATTATCTACAATCTGTCTATGATACTGTGGTTGTGAAAGATATCGCCCAACGATATAAACTTCGCAATATCGATACTTTACATCGTGTAATCAGTTTTGTTTTTGATGCAGTGGGTTCATATATTTCACCTACAAATATTGCTAATATGTTGAATAACAATTATAAAAAGAGTATTTCGCATAATACAATTATTAAGTATCTAGACTTTTTAACGCAGTCTTATATTCTCTATAAAGCACCTCGTTATGATGTGAAAGGAAAGGAATTGTTAACCACTAATCATAAGTATTATGTAGTGGATTTAGGACTAAAAAATATCCTTATAACCAACAAATATGATACGGATTTAGGTCATAAATTAGAAAATATTGTTTATTTTGAATTGTTACGCCGAGGAGGAAAAGTGTTTGTGGGTAAATATGGTAAATATGAGATTGATTTTGTGGTACAAAAACCAAACAACGAACGAGAATATTATCAAGTTGCTTATACTGTTAATGACGAAAAAACATTTAATCGAGAAGTTTCGTCATTTAGCAAAATAAAAGACCACTATCCAAAATATCTACTCACACTTGATTTTGACAATGCAAATATCAATGGAATACAAAAAATAAATGTAATTGATTGGTTAATGAAATAAATAAATTGAACTTATCTAAATTATTTTAATATATGTTTTAATGTTACATTGTTTCTAATATTACAACCATTGATTTTAATTCGATAAGCAACATCACAAGAGATTATGCTATTTTGAAAGGTACTGGAATTTACATAATGGATATTACCTAAGGTATTTGGATTTTTAAATTTTAGGTTAGAAAAATAAAATGAATTTGATGCCATAGTAGGTGGAATAACACCTTCAATATACACACCTCCTTTTTCTTTAAACACTTTTCCTCCAACAATGAAATTAAGATGATGTTCCCATTTTGTTCCTCCCCCACTTGCACTATGTTCTATTTTGTTTGATGAAAAAACACCATGTCCCCAGTTATCATCATTCAATATTCCATAAGGCGTTGTTTTGTCAATGGATAGCAAAGGTGTTGCACAAGTAACAAAGGTATTTCCTGTAATATTCCAGTTGCCTGAATTGCTAATAATTCCTATCCGACATCTTGAAAAGAAACAGTTTGAAACAATAGAATATTCATATCTATCAGTATGAGAAATTCCAATAAAACTATTTGAGAAAGAACATCCCAACACTATAGTATTATTTGTATATACGTCGTCGGATGCATTTCCTTGAAAAGTCATACAAGCACCGGAAAAATTGGCAAAATGGATATTTTGAAAAGTATTTTGATATGCTCTATTTAATTGTATGCCAACATTAGACTTTACAAATGCTTTGTTTACAGCACTTGAAGGCTGCCCCTCAATACGCATATTCTCAAACATACAATGGTTAACTTTTGGTTTAAATAAAAACGCTACAAAATGATTGTCGGAAACAGTTAAGGTATTGTTATTTCCATTGAGATAAACTCCATTTGCCACTTCAATGGTTGATGTAATCATGATGTTTGTATTGTACTTAATTTCTACCGAAGCATTAGGGATTTTTAAGGCAGTTCTCAATTCTCGTTCATTTTCAACTACAATCCTACTTTCCTTATTGTTTTTTACTTGCAGATATCCAATATTTGTAAAAGGTTGTCCGGAAATTATAGTAGCTAATAATATACTAATTAAAAATAGGGTTGTTTTTTGCATGTTAATAGTTTGTTGTTTTTTTGCTGAAATTATTAATTCAATAACTATGAATATTAGATGTTAATCTTTTTGCTTTTGTATTCTCATCAAAAATAAATATTTTTATACTATTTCTCTCTATTTTTTTTACATAAAGCAGATTAATGTGTAACAAAATAAATAACTCAATGTTTTCTATCAATCTAACCTTAAAAAATTTTCACCTCAAAAGCTTGTACTTATTTAGAATTATTCTATCTTTGCAGGCGATATTTTAATAATTAAAAAAACCAAAATTAAATTTTTTATGAAAAAGACGATTTTATTTTTATTCGCTTTGAGTGTTTTTGCGGTATCTTGTAAAAAAGATGACCCTGTAAAACCAACACAAGATTTGAATTACATCTCTAACACTTTCAAATCTATCAAGATTATTCACGACAATTTGAAAGCTGATGCAGCACAAACACCTGAGCAATTATTAGCGATGTATAACAAAGATATTAAACCTAACGTAGCAGCACAAGCTACTGCTGATTTTGAAGCATGGATTCCTAAGATTAAAGAAAATGGAAATATGGAAGCTACTGAAGGACAAGCTGGTTTATTAGGTACTCGCTTTGTAAATGCCAATGGTGTTGAGGTTGCTCAATTAGTGAAAAAAGGATTTATTGGTGCTTTCCAATTAAATGGATATAACTTATCTATGATGAAAGCTGTTGGTGCTAAAGATAAAGCTGAAAGAGAAGCTGCACTTGACAAAGCTGTAACTTTCTTATTGGGCGAAAAAAGTTATTTAGACAAAGAGCCTAATGCAGAGGGACATTATCCTGTATATGATGGTAATCAATTTGTTCATTATATGAATAAAGTTGGTGATATGGGTACACAAATATATGCTGCTATTAAAGCTGCTTATACTAAAACAGAAGACAAAGATGCATTTAATGCTGCTTTATTAGACATAAACACATTGGTTACAAAAACTGTTGCTATGCGTGGTGTTCATTATCTTAAGCATGCAGCAGCATTGCAAAGTGGTTATGATGTTGAAGAAGCTCATGAAATAAGTGAAGGTTTTGGTTTCTACTATTCTTTACAGTTTGCATACAAAGGTCAAGGACAATTCTTTGTAACTGCTGAAAATGCTAAAGCAATTACGGAGTTTAATTTGTGGGATACAGAAAATACACCTGCAGCCTTAGAAGCTAAAGCAAGAGAAATAGCTACTATGTTTGGTTTTGAGTATGATGATGCAAAATAGGAGCTGTTAATAATATATTTATTTACATACAATTTAAGGCTACCTAATTTCTTTTAGGTAGCTTTTTTACATTATAATAATATCAGAGAACATAATTGTTTATAAGTCATGAAAACAAGTTTACATACAATTAGATTTTTGTCAATCAGTATATTATCGTTGATTTTATTCTTTGGCAGTTGCAAAAAGAAAAATAATAATAAGGAGTTTAAAGGTAATAATAAGGAAGTCCTGACAAATTGGGCAGAACATATTATTATCCCTTCCTACACAAATTATCAAACAAAAGTACATCAGTTGGTAAATGATGCTACTAATTTTGAAAACGATGTGAATGAGAATACATTCAATACATTAAAAAATAGTTGGTTAGAATCATACAAAGCTTTTCAAAAGGTAATTATTTTTAATATTGGAAAAGCTGAGAAAATATATTTCTTAGGAATGACTAATACTTACCCAACCAGTATAGATTCTATACAAAACAATATTGACTTAATCGCACAAGGAAATGCCGGCACTATTGATTTACAACCTTCTTTTGTGATTAAAAAACATACTTATCAAGGATTTCCGGCATTAGATTATTTGTTGTTTCATCCGGATTATACACTGGAATATTATCAAACAGAACAAGGTAAACATGCTGCTAAATATATTGTAATGTTGGCACGAGCTTTAGAAAACAATGTAAATAAAATTGTAGCAGATTGGAACAACAACAAAGACAATTATATCAATAATACGGACAATTCTGTTACCGGAGCTTATGCAAGTACAATCAATGCTTTTTTAAGAGGATATGAAAAAGATATCAGAGCTGCTAAAGTAGGTTATGCTGCCGGAGCCATCAATGCACAAAATAATATTCCTGCTCCCCAAATTATCGAAGCTTATTATAATGGAACAGTCGATAAAGAATTGCTTAAAATAGCTTTACAAGCGTCTCAAGATTTCTTTAACGGCAAATATTTTTCTAATGATGAAACCGGCAAAAGCTTAAAATCAATATTAGAAGAATTAGACCATAAAGAATTAGTAGATAATATCAATGAGCAATACAATATTATGTATGCACGTATCAATAACATGCCTAATAGTCTGAAAGAAACAGCAGTATCAGATAATGCTGCCATGAGGGATTTATATGATGATATCCAGGTAAATGTAGCACATTACAAAACACAAATGATGGCTGCTTTAAAAGTACAAATTGGCTATCAAGATACAGATGGAGATTAGTTGGAAGACCGAAGTCCGAAGACGGAAGTGTGTCAAGGAATTAATTATGAATTGTGAATGAAAAGGTTAGAAGTCTGAAGACGGAAGACCGAAGACTGAAGTTGAATGGTCGCTGTGGGGAAGCCGGTCACTGAGCGGAGTCGAAGTGGTGGGATAGCAAATTATATAGGAAGAACATTAAAACTAAAAAGTGAACGCAAAATCAAAGTCGAGAGGTAATCCCCCTTGGAGAAGCGGTGCATTGAGCAGAGTCGAAATGTGGCAGGGGGATTGACTAAATTATTAATTGAAAAAACATTTCGATACAAATTTGTTCGTAGCCTCACAAATTCACTCAATGTGACAACAATAGCCAAAGGCCAATATCTAATAGCCAAAAGCCAATAAAAATGAAGAAAATTTATCTGTTAATAATAATTTTGTTGTTGGGAATGCAATTGTTTTCCCAAAATACTGCTAATTACAGCGGTAAAGTGGTTGATAATAAAAATAATCCTTTACCAAATGTACTGGTTTTGAACGGAAATGAGATATTAACCGTTTCTGATAGTAAAGGAGAATTTTTGATAGAAAAGAAAGCGTTAAAAAATGTAAAAAAACTGTTGTTATTTCTTGAAAACTATAAAACCAAAGAAGTTCTATTACAACACGCTGAAACACAATCAAAAATTATCATTTTAGAACCAATTGCTTATACATTATCAGAAGTAGTAATACGCAATAGAAATGTGGCAATTAATGATTTGCGTACATTGCGTGATGTAGAAGAAATGAGCATCAATATAGGTCGCAAGAATGAGGTGGTATTGCTTAAAGATATGACCATCAATAAAGTGACTAATAATGCCCGTCAAATTTTTTCTAAAGTAGTGGGTGTAACCATTAACGAAAGCAGTGAAGGTGGTTTGCAACTGAATATTGGCGGACGAGGACTTAATCCCAATAGAACAGCCAATTTTAACACTCGCCAGAATGGCTATGATATTAGTGCAGATGTATTGGGCTATCCCGAAAGTTATTACACTCCACCTGCCGAAGCGGTAAGAGAAATACAGGTAATCAGAGGAGCTTCATCATTGCAATATGGTACCCAATTTGGCGGTATGGTTAATTTTAAAATGGGGCTTCCTCATCATCAAAAAATACATCTTAATCAACGATTGTCTTATGGTAGCCATAATTTGATGTCTTCTTTCACAAATATAAGTGGTACGTTGAAAAACTTTAGCTATTACACCTATTTTAACTATAAAAAAGGAGATGGTTTCAGACCCAATTCCAAATATCAATCCTTAAATGGATTTGTAAATTTAAACTACAAATTTGGGGAGAAAAGTTCGATACATTTAGACTGGTTGAAATACAATTATTTGGCAAAACAACCTGGCGGATTAACCAATTATATGTTTTACCAAGACCCATGGCAGAGCAATAGAACCAGAAACTGGTTTAGAGTAGATTGGAATATTCTTAATTTGAAATACAAATATAATTTTAATAAAGACACTCGTATCTCTTTGCAAGGGTTTGGCTTGTTAGCCGAGCGTAGTGCCTTAGGATATCGAAGCTATCGTGTGTCTCAACCCGATGAACCGAATTCTCCAAGGGATTTATTAATTGGGAAATTCAAAAATTGGGGATTAGAAGCCCGATTTATTAAAAGCTATACTTTAAAAGAAAGGAAACACACGTTGCTGACCGGTTTTAAATATTACCAATCGAAAAACAGCAGCCAACAAGGTGCCGGAAGTTCTTCTGATGATGCAGATTTTACTTTTGCTCGGGATGAGTTTCCATACTATGAAAGACAATCAGCTTTTGATTATCCCAACCTGAATTTTGCCTTTTTTGCCGAGAATATTTTTAAGATCGGAAAAAATACAAGCATTACACCCGGTATACGCCTTGAAAAAATAAAAACACAAAGTATTGGAGAATATCGGATAATTGCTGAATTTGCGGGCATTATATTAAATGATACTACCATTAGTGATGATGTGGTAAAAGACCGTTATGTATTGTTGGGCGGTGTCTCCATTTCGCATAAGATGAACAAACTGGAATTGTATGGCAACCTTTCCCAAAACTATCGTTCCATTACCTTTAGCGATATCCATTCATTTACACCCGGATTTGCCATTGCTACGGATATTACAGATGAAAAAGGATACTCTTCAGATATTGGATTGCGTGGCAAACTAAACGATGTTCTTTATTTTGATTGTAGCTTGTATGCGTTATATTATGGTGATAAAATAGGCGAATATTATCATGTAAATAAAAAAACAGGTGCCGTAGAACGATACAGAGATAATGTGGGAACGGCTTTTACCTATGGTTTTGAGAGTTTAATCAATTGGAATATTAATAAAACTTTTTGGGATGATGAACATTTAATCTCCAATATATATCTGAATACGGCTTTTACCGGTTCTGAATATTTGTCTTCTGATGTGCCAAATATTGAAGGCAATGCAGTAGAGTTTGTGCCTTTGGTTAATCTAAAAGCAGGTATTGAATTTGGGTATAAAAATCTTTTGGTAAATACGCAGCTAAGCTATGTAAGTTCACAATTTGCCGAAGCTACCAATCAGGATACACCTGATAATGAAAATCAATATGGTGTTTTTGGAAAAATTCCGGCATATTATGTTATTGACTTATCAGCATCCTATAAAATAAAGAAGCATCTGAAATTGGAGGGTACCATACAGAATGTTACCAATAATGCTTATTTTACCCAGCGAGCCACAGGCTATCCGGGTCCGGGTATTATTCCATCACCACCATTGAATTATGTTTTGAGTTTGGTGTTAGATATATAATAAGAATTATGAATTATAAATGGTGAATTGTGAATGAGTTGGAAGTCAGAAGCCGGAAGAGCGTAAGCTGGTCGCTGAGCGGAGTCGAAGCGGTGGGCAGGAAAAAATTATGAATTATAAATGGTGAATTATGAATTGGAAAACACAAAAAATAATTATTAATTGTTAATTGAAAAACATCTCGATACAAATTTGCTCGTAACCTCACAAATTCACTCGATGTGACAAGCGTGATTAATGTTACACAAGCGGTGTCAGCTCGAGTCACAGAGGCTTTTGCCAATGTTTTACAGATAGATGGAGATTGCTTCGCTATGCTCGCAATGACGAGTGGTAGCCGGTCGCTGAGCGGAGTCGAAGCGGAGTGTAGGAAAAAAATTATAAATTGTGAATGATGAATTATGAATTGGAAAACACAAAAAATAATTATTAATTGAAAAACATCTCGATACAAATTTGCTCGTAACCTCACAAATTCACTCGATGTGACAAGCGTGATTAATGTTACACAAGCGGTGTCAGCTCGAG